>OHGU01000264.1_pt1 | contig 12578 bp, 7 predicted proteins | sample 1567871 | NCBI WGS metagenome assembly OHGU01 (sample SAMEA3879595, study PRJEB24766) | human gut metagenome | biome: human-associated habitat; feature: feces | place: USA | collected 1985/1987 | reverse complement strand
GCTCCTACCAGTGCAGAGCGAAGAGCGGAGAACAAAAACAAGATACTAATTGCCAGGCAGTATGTAGAAAACTGGACAGATATGAAGAGAAAAAATGTAGGATTGCTTCTGATGGGACCAGTTGGAACCGGGAAGAGTTTTTTTGCAGGCTGTATAGCAAATGCACTTTTGGAACAGGGAGAACGTGTCATGATGACAAATTTTTCCAGAATCTTAAATGAAATGACCAGCTATCAGGCAGACAAGAATCAGATCATACAAAATCTTGTGGATTATCCGCTGCTGATTATTGATGATTTAGGCATAGAACGAAATTCCGAGTTTGCTTTGGAGCAGGTCTATAATGTGATAGACAGCCGTTATTGTAAAATGCTTCCGCTGATCGTAACAACGAATCTGGGACTGAATGAAATGAAATCCACAGATTTGGATACTGCCCATCAGCGTATTTACAGTAGAATACTTGAAATGTGTGTTCCCATCTATTGTGGTGGAGACGATAAGAGAAAAGAAGAAGGGACAGAAAAACTCGTACAGGTGCAGAACCTGATTACCGGTTAATCTGTCTTTTTTCATTAAAGGGGGTGATTGCCATGATTACAGATCTGGACAGCAGTTGAATCGCTGAAAGGAGGGAAAAGTCATGCAGGAAGAGGTAACTCAGAAAACGGTCACGTTCTGTATTCGGGCAACTAAGATTACAGCAGACCTGTTGAAAAAGGTTCTTGTTGCGTATCTGCGACATCAGAAGCAGAAATCAGTAGAGAAGAAAGCACAGAAAAATCAGCCGAAACAGGGAAAGGTCACGGTAAAAGAGCTGGCAAAACAGAATGCCGGGATGGTCAATATCGAGATCACAAATAAGAATATCAAGTCCTTTGAACGTTATGCCAGAAAATACGGGATCAATTATGCTTTGAAAAAAGATAAGAGTAAAGATCCACCGATGTATCTGGTGTTTTTTAAAGGACGTGATCAGGATGCCCTCAATGCTGCTTTCCGTGAGTTTTCCCAGAAACAGATTCAAAAAGCGAATAAGCCTTCTATTCACAAGCGTCTTGCAACTTACAGAGCAATGATGCCAAAGAAATCGAAGGACAAAGTAAAGAACCGGCATCAGGAGCAGAGCCGATGAAAAAGCAAATCGGTAAAAATCTGATGCAAAAATGGAAGAATAAGATCAGGGTCAGGCTGTCCGCCCTGGATAAAAAGAAACTGGTTCTTACCAATATCCCATATATCTTAACTGCTTTTTATACAAATCGGGCATCATTTCTTTACAGAAACAGTCTGGGAGAAGATATTGGGAACAAGCTATTATATGCGATGGAACATGCAGACAGGATTCTTACTGGATTGCAGCCAAGTTTTAACTGGCGTGATATGCTGACAGGAATTGTAGCAGCTGTCATTCTGAAATTACTGGTATGGCAGAAACAGTCAGATGCAAAGAAACTCCGGAAAGGAATCGAGTATGGTTCAGCCAGATGGGGAACCGCAGAGGATATCAAGCCTTATATGTCGGAAGATCCATGGATGAACATTCCATTGACAGCAACAGAAGCACTGACCATGGAGAGCAGACCGAAGCAGCCGAAGTATGCAAGAAATAAAAATATAGTGGTCATCGGCGGCAGTGGTTCCGGTAAGACACGTTTTTTCGTAAAACCATCGGTCATGCAGATGAACTGTTCCATGGTCATTACAGATCCGAAAGGCACTTTGATTGAAGAGTGTGGGAAGATGTTAGCAAAGGGACCACCTAAGAAAGATAAGAATGGAAATATCATGAAAGATAAATCTGGAAAAGTGGTACATGAGCCATATGTGATTAAGGTTCTGAATACCATCAATTTTTCCAAATCGCTTCATTACAATCCATTTGCTTATATACGGTCTGAAAAAGATATCCTGAAGCTGGTTACAACAATCATTGTTAATACCAAAGGCGAAGGGGAAAAAGCTTCCGAAGATTTTTGGGTGAAAGCAGAGAAGCTGTTGTACACGGCATTGATTGCTTTTATCTGGTATGAAGGAGATGAAGAGGAAAAGAATCTGAATACCCTTCTGGATCTTTTGAATGAAAGCGAAACCCGTGAAGAGGATGAAACTTACCAGAATCCGGTGGATATGTTGTTTGAAGAGCTGGAGGCAAAAGAACCTCAGCATTTTGCGGTCAGACAATATAAAAAATACAAAATGGCGGCTGGAAAGACAGCGAAAAGTATTTTGATATCCTGTGGAGCCAGACTTGCCCCATTTGATATCGCAGAACTTCGTGAGATCATGTCTTACGATGAAATGGAACTGGATAAGATTGGGGACAGGAAAACAGCCTTGTTCTTGATTATGTCCGATACAGATACAACCTTTAACTTTGTGATTGCGATGCTGCAGTCACAGCTTTTCAATTTGCTTTGTGATAAGGCAGACGATGTATATGGTGGAAGACTTCCGGTGCATGTGCGTGTCATCGCTGATGAGTTTGCCAACATCGGGCAGATTCCACAGTTTGACAAGCTAATCGCAACCATCCGAAGCAGGGAAATCTCTGCTTCTATTATTTTGCAGTCACAGAGTCAGCTAAAGGCAATGTATAAGGATAGTGCAGATACTATTCTGGGTAACTGTGATACCACACTATTTCTTGGAGGAAAAGAGAAAACTACCTTAAAGGAAATGAGCGAGCTTCTGGGTAAGGAAACCATTGACCTGTATAACACTTCGGAGACGAGGAGTAATCAGAAGTCTTTTGGATTGAATTACCAGAAAACAGGTAAACAGCTGATGACTGAAGATGAGATTGCAGTCATGGATGGAGGAAAATGTATCCTGCAGATTCGTGGTGCCAGACCATTTTTCTCAGACAAATATGATATCACGAAACACAAAAATTATCGGTTTCTTGCAGATGAAAATGAGAAAAACCGATACAAAGTAGAAAAAGAGTTAAATCCGCAGTACACACCGAAACCCGAAGAAGAAGTGGAGGTAATTCAGGTGGAGTTGTCGGAGTAACCTTGGGAATGAACAGAAAATAATGAGGAAAGGAATAACTGACACTAGGTGCACCGGCTTTTTAGTCGGTGTATTTTCGTTCCCGTAAACACCTGAAAGAAGTCAGTTTTGGTGAATGTATATGGCATTTTTTAGCAGTGCAATTACAACTTTAAAAACTCTTGTAGTCGCAATCGGCGCAGGTCTTGGCGTGTGGGGTGTCGTAAACCTTCTGGAAGGATATGGAAACGACAATCCCGGTGCTAAGAGCCAGGGCATCAAACAGCTGATGGCTGGTGCCGGAATCATGCTGCTGGGAACTACCCTGATTCCACAGCTGGCAACATTGTTCTCTTAAGAGGAGTGGTAGATGAACACCATCATTGAGAGAATTACGGAAGCGATAAAGGATATCCTGATCGGGCTTATCAAGTCCTGTTTGGATAACATGTTCACGTCTGTCAATGAGCAGGTGGGAACCATAGCCGGGCAGGTGGGACAGACACCGCAGGGATGGAATGCCGGAATCTTCAATCTGATCCAGAACATTTCCCAAACGGTGATTGTCCCCATTGCGGGACTGATCATCACATTTGTCCTGTGCTATGAATTGATCACGATGGTAACACAGAAAAACAATTTCCATGAATTTGAGACTTATAACATTTTCCTCTGGATCTTCAAAGCGTATGTAGCCATTTATCTGGTGACAAATACGTTCAATATCACGATGGCGGTCTTTGATGTTGGCCAGCATGTGGTCAACAATGCCGCCGGAGTAATTTCCGGAAACACAGCAGTGGACGCATCGGAAGCAATCACAAGGATTGTGGATGCACTGGAAGATATGGAACTGGGGGATTTGTTCCTGCTATCCATGGAAACGATGTTGATCAGTGTTACCATGCACATTCTGTCAATTATCATTACGGTAATCTTGTTCGGAAGAATGATAGAAATTTACCTTTATACTTCCATAGCACCAATTCCGTTTGCCACCATGACCAATAAGGAATGGGGCAATATCGGAAACAACTATTTAAAAGGCTTGTTCGCACTGGCATTTCAGGGATTCTTCATGATGGTCTGTGTGGGAATTTATGCAGTTTTAGTAAATGCAATGACCATATCCAGTGACCTTCATGCAGCAATGTTTTCAGTAGCGGCTTATACCGTGATTCTTGCATTTTCATTATTCAAGACCGGAAGCCTTAGCAAATCAATATTTAATGCCCACTAACGGGCAGGAAAGGAGCGCATACCATGGCGTATGTACCAGTACCAAAAGACCTTACCAAGGTCAAAACAAAAGTAGCGTTAAATCTGACAAAGCGGCAGCTGATTTTCTTTTCACTTGCCGCAGTTGTGGGAATTCCGTTTTATCTGGTCATGAGAAAACCAATCGGTTCCAGTATCGCAGCCATCCTGATGGTAACGATCATGCTTCCATTTTTCTTCATGGCAATGTATGAAAAAGACGGGCTTCCCTTAGAAAAAGTGGTGGCAAATATCATTCGACAGAAGTTTATCTGTCCGGCAGTAAGACCATATAAGACAGAAAATTTTTATCAGGAGATTTCCACCCTTGTGAAAAAGGAGGGTGTGCCGGATGGCAAAAAAGACAAAGCAGGAGGCTCAGCAGGAGCGTCTGTCCCTGGCGGAAAAAAGAAACCGTCAGGAAAGAAGAAACAAAAAAAGCAGAAAAGAAAGAGAACAGGAAAAGCGTAGGAAGAAGCAGGAACGGGACCGCAGGAAACAGAAAAACATTCCTACAACTGCACAGCAGAGTATTCCGTATATTCGGATGCTGCAGGATGGTATCTGCCAGGTGACAAAGACCTTTTTCTCTAAGACAATTCAGTTTTATGACATCAACTATCAGCTTGCTTTAAATGAGGATAAGACCACGATATTTGAAAATTACTGTGATTTCTTAAATTACTTTGATTCTTCCATCAGTGTGCAGCTGTCCTTTATCAATCAGCAGGTGGATGTGGCAGAATTTGAGAAAAGTATTGATATTCCGGATCAGAACGATGACTTCAATGCCATTCGTGAAGAGTACCGTACTATGCTGAAAAATCAGCTTTCCAAAGGAAATAATGGTCTGGTAAAGACAAAGTATATCACTTTTGGAATCGAAGCAGAAAGCCTGAAGGTGGCAAGACCAAGGCTTGAAAGAATCGAAACAGATATCTTAAACAACTTTAAGGTCCTGGGAGCACAGGCACATTCACTAAATGGTCTGGAAAGGCTGGAGATTCTGTATCATGTGTTCAACCAGGATCGGATTGAACCATTTAAGTTCCAGTATAAGATGCTGCCGGAAACCGGATTAAAGACCAAAGATTTTATTGCACCGACTTCCTTTAACTTTTCCAAGAATCAGACATTTTTGATGGGAAGAACGATGGGAAGTGTGAGTTACCTGCAGATTCTTGCACCGGAGCTTACAGACCGGATGCTTGCAGATTTCCTGGATGTGGATGACAGCATCAATGTCAACATTCATATCCAGTCCATTGATCAGAGTTCAGCAATCAAAATGATCAAGAGTAAGATTTCAGATTTGGATAAGATGAAGATTGAGGAGCAAAAACGGGCTGTACGTTCCGGTTATGATATGGACGTGCTTCCATCAGACCTTGTAACCTATGGAGAAGAGGCGAAGAACCTGTTGGAAGATCTGCAGTCCAGAAATGAACGAATGTTTCTTGTAACGGTTCTGGTGATGAATACCGCAAGGAAGCGTCAGAAACTGGATAACAATATTTTCCAGGTGCAGGGAATTGCACAGAAATATAACTGTTCTTTAAAACAACTGGATTATCAGCAGGAAGCAGCACTTATGTCCTGTATTCCGCTGGGAGTCAATCGGATTGAAATTCAGAGAGGGCTTACCACATCTTCAACAGCGATCTTCGTGCCATTTACGACACAGGAACTGTTTCAGGAAGGGGAAGCTCTTTATTATGGATTAAATGCATTATCCAACAACATGATCATGGTTGATCGGAAACGTCTGAAGAACCCGAATGGACTGATTCTTGGTACACCTGGTTCCGGTAAGTCCTTCTCAGCAAAGAGGGAAATTACAAACTGCTTCCTGATTACGGAAGACGATATCATTGTCTGTGATCCAGAAGCCGAATATTCGGCACTTGTGCAGGCACTGCATGGGCAGGTAGTTCGGGTTTCGCCAGTATCTGACCAGTATATCAATCCAATGGATCTGAACCTGAACTATTCCGAGGAAGATAATCCACTGTCACTGAAAGCAGATTTTATTCTGTCTTTGTGTGAGCTGATTGTTGGAGGAAAGAATGGACTGGAGCCGGTAGAAAAGACCATCATTGACCGTTGTGTGCGGTTAGTATATCAGGAATATCTTGCTGATCCCGTACCGGAGAAGATGCCAATCCTGGAGGATTTATATAACCTTCTGAGAAAACAGGAAGAGCCAGAAGCACAGCGACTGGCCACTTCGTTGGAAATCTATGTTACAGGTTCTTTGAATGTGTTTAACCATCAGACAAACGTGGATATCAATAACCGCATTGTCTGCTTTGATATCAAGGAACTCGGCAAGCAGTTGAAAAAGATTGGGATGCTTGTAATCCAGGATCAGGTCTGGAACAGGGTAACGATGAACCGTTCTGCCCATAAGTCCACCAGATATTATGTGGATGAATTCCATCTTCTATTAAAGGAAGAGCAGACCGCAGCTTATAGTGTGGAGATATGGAAGAGATTTCGTAAATGGGGTGGTATTCCAACTGGCATCACTCAGAATATTAAGGATTTGCTGTCTTCCAGGGAAATCGAGAATATATTTGAAAATTCAGATTTTATTTATATGCTCAATCAGGCTTCTGGAGACAGGCAGATTCTGGCAAAACAGCTGAATATCTCACCAACCCAGCTGTCCTATGTAACCAACAGTAATGAGGGGGAAGGACTTTTGTTCTATGGAAATGTCATTATCCCATTTGTAGACAGATTCCCGAAGAATTCCCTCTATAAAATCATGACAACCCGCTTAGAGGAGACTTCCGAAGCAGGTTAAATCAAAGGAGAAAACAATGTTACGAGCAATTTCATATGTATTAACTTTTAGTGGCGGTGCTGTTTTCGGCATCGCTTTTCTCTGCTTATTACAGGCAGGGAAAGGGTATCCGAAGAAGGAGGAGTAAGTAGTGGCAGAACAGAGAATGAAAGTCAGGGACAAGAAAGTCCAAAAGATGACCAAGGATGGTCTGGTGGAAGAAAACCTGACAGATAAATCTTCTGTTCGTGTCAGTAACCGTGTCGGTGATGTGCAGATGGGAAGAAAACAGGGGGAAAAAGAAGAAAACCTTGTGGATAAGTCTCCCCGCCAGTCTGAACGGAGTGGGAAAAATATTCGACCCTCTGTGCAAAAATCCAGAGATGCACCGGAACTGATACGGACAGAGAAGCAAAGTGAGGATTTTGGACAGAGTAGTAAACAGCAAAATAGAAAAAGAATCCGTGCTGAAGTCGGAAAAGAATCCAGACTTGCAGAAGAATCCGAAGCCGGACAGTCAGGGAGACTGAAAGAAAAACGTGCTGATCTATCAGAAAACAGAGGAGACAGCCGGAGAAATCAGACAGGTGGCAGCAAAAAGCCAAAACAAAAACAACGTTTGAAGTTTGCTTATGAGGAAACTGGTGCTTCTGTGAAAAATGACAAAGATATGGAGAAATTGAACCAGATGGATACGGATGGAGTCAATTTCCGCCATCAGAAACAGAAAGAAAAAGCCAAAAAGTTTTCTTATGAAGAAGCAAGAAAGAAAAAGGAAGCAAAGCAGCATTCCAAGAAAGCACAGGTCTATCAGGCAAATGAAGGAGAAACTCCTGGAAAGAAAAAATCCCGTTTGAAGTTTGGTGAAGGGGAATCTGTGAAAACAGAAAAAGCTTCTGTTGTCAAGAAAGCAGGAAGTGCAACTTCCGTAGCATTGCACCGTGAGATCAGCAAAAATGAAGACGATAATGCGGCGGTAGAAGGTGCCCATAAGTTGGAAGAAGGCGGCGAAGGTATTTACCGGCTGGAACAGAGAAGTGCCAGACGCAGGAAACAGTGGGCATCCAGAAAAAGAAGCAGACTTGAAAGACAGGAAGAGAAACAGGCACAGGCTGCATCCCATCAGGAGCAGAAGAAGCTGAAAAAACAGATTCAGAAGCAACAGATCAAACGGGATTATGCCAAAGCGAAGCGAAGTGAACAGACAGTAGGAACAGCTGCAAAAGGTACGATTGATTATATCAAGAAGATTGGCGGCAAAGTGACCAACTTCTTTAAAGAAAACCGGAAAGTGTATATCAGTGTAGCAGTTCTGATCGGATTGATGTTTCTGATCATAACGAATGTCACGTCATGTTCTGCAGTGTTTTTACAAAATGTAATCACTTACACAGGGACCAGTTATCTGTCATCGGATCAGGCAATCCGGGAAGCGGAATTGTATTATACACAGCTGGAAGCTAATCTGCAGGAGCGGATCAACAACATGGAATCTGAAGAACCGGGACATGAGGAATACCGATATAACATCGGACCTATTGAGCATGATCCGTTTATCCTGATCAGTTATCTGTCAGCAAAGTATGAAGAATTTACCTTTGAACAGGTAAAGCCAGAACTGGATGCTCTTTTTGCATTGCAGTATCGGTTAGAAACAGAAGCAGTCAATGAGACTGTGACAGAGACAGCAACTGTAAGAGTTGGAGAATCTTTGGGACAGGTTGTGACCAGTGGGTATTGTAACTGCCCAATTTGTTGTGGTATTTGGAGCGGAGGACCGACTGCCAGTGGAGCATATCCAACTGCCAATCATACCTTAGCGGTAGATGCTTCCAATCCGTTTGTACCAATGGGAACAAAGGTAGTTATGAATGGTGTCGAATATACTGTAGAAGATACCGGAGCTTTCGCAAGATACGGTGTACAATTTGATGTCTATTATGACAGTCATGCGGCAGCATCTGCACATGGACATCAGACATGGGAATGTTATCTGGCAGATGATAATGGAAGCAATGAAGTGGAAGTGACCAGGACAAGAGATGTAGATGTGCTGAATGTCACCTTAAATAGTGGAAACCTGATGTCAATCTGTCAGGACAGGTTGGGATTTTTCCAGAAAGAACTGTTCAGTGCCTACAACGATACAAAAGGCAACTTGCAGATGTTTGCAACACCGGTTGATTTTAACTGGTATTCCAGTGTGACCAGCTATTATGGATACAGGATTCATCCAATATCAGGAGCAAATCAGCTTCATAATGGTATGGATATCGGAGCACCGGAGGGGACAAAAGTGATGGCAGGACTGACCGGAACAGTTACAACTTCTGCTTATAACGACAGCTATGGAAATTACGTCATTATCAAAGACAGAAAAGGTTATGAACTGCGGTATGCACATTTAAGCAGCCGGAGTGTATCTGCAGGAGCATCCGTCACGAAAGGTGATGAGATAGGTCTTGTAGGAAATACTGGAAATTCTACAGGAAGCCATCTTCACATTGAACTTCTGAAAAATGGAGAGCGGTTAAACCCGATCTTTTATCTGGAAACTGGAGAAGGAGCAGGCTTTGGCGGCAATGAATATACCAGTGAAGCAGCACAGCGTTTGTTAAATGAAGCAGCGAGATATCTTGGGACACCGTATGTATGGGGCGGATACTCTCCTAGTGGATTTGACTGTTCTGGATTTGTAAGTTACTGCCTGGTTCATTCTGGGGTTAGAAACACCGGAAGGTTGACAGCACAGGGATTGTACAACATTTGTACACCTGTATCACAGTCAGATGCACAGCCGGGAGATCTTTTCTTCTACGGCAACGGAAGCAGTATCAATCATGTGGCTATTTATATTGGAGGCGGCCGTGTGGTACATGCAAGTTCACCGAAGTCCGGTATCAAGATCTCAGGAGCATACTATAGAACACCGGTCAAAGTAGTCCGTGTGATCAATAATTAAATTTAGGCATTTACAACAGAAACAACCCATGCTATAATAGCGGAGTATGAGTTTAGCCCATATTCGGTAGATGGACACTCCGACCTTTTACTGAGTATCATATCCCGGCACAGCCGGAACGGGCGTTTAATAAGAAAAGGAGGATCATAACATGATCGCAAAGGAAAAGAAACAGGCAATTATCGCAGAGTATGGCAGAACACCGGGAGATACAGGTTCACCGGAAGTTCAGATCGCTATCTTAACAGCACGTATCGAGGAGTTAAATGCTCATCTTGCTGAGAACAAAAACGACTATCATTCAAGACGTGGTCTTTTAAAGATGGTTGGTCAGAGACGTGGTTTACTGGCATACTTAAAGAAAGTTGATATCGAAAGATATCGTTCCTTAATTGAGCGCTTAGGTCTTAGAAAATAAGATCTTCTCCATACAGAGCCGCTTCCGCATGGAGGCTGGCATGTATGGATACCGTATGGAATCTGTTTTCATACGGTTTTATCGAGTGGAGACTTACTCCACTCGATTTTCAGTTAAAATAAGAAAGAATCCTGTGAAAACAGGTTCTTTGCCAAAGGCAGAAGTATATTTCCGAGACCACTGAAAAATGTATGAGAGGTCGTGGATTTTTCAGTAGTTTCGGTGCTTCTGTCTCCACAGAGAAAAGGAGAAAACGCATGTATAAAAGTTTTTCAATGGAACTTGCAGGCAGAACACTGACCGTAGATATCGGCAGAGTATGTGCCCAGGCAAACGGAGCCGCATTATTAAAATACGGTGAGACAACAGTTTTATCTACTGCTACCGCATCGGACAAGCCGAGAGACGGAGTCGATTTCTTCCCGCTCAGCGTTGAGTACGAAGAGAAAATGTATGCAGTCGGAAAAATCCCTGGTGGATTTAACAAGAGAGAAGGTAAGGCATCCGAGAATGCAATCCTTACTTCCCGTGTTATCGACCGCCCGATGCGTCCGTTATTCCCGAAGGATTACCGTAACGACGTTACCATCAACAACATGGTTATGTCTGTTGACCCGGAGTGCCGTCCGGAAGTTGTTGCAATGATCGGTTCCGCACTTGCAGTTACCATTTCTGATATCCCGTTTGCAGGTCCTTGTGCCATGACACAGATGGGTATGGTAGATGGCGAGTTTATTATCAATCCTTCCCAGAAAGTATGGGATACCGGTGATTTACAGCTTACCGTTGCATCTACCGCTGAGAAAGTCATCATGATCGAAGCTGGTGCAAATGAGATTCCGGAAGAGAAGATGATCGAGGCAATCTATAAATGTCATGATGTGAACCAGACAATCATCGCTTTCATCAACCATATCGTAGAAGAGGTTGGTAAGCCAAAACATGAGTATACAAGCTGTGCAATCCCGGAAGAGATGTTTGCTGCAATCAAAGAGATCGTAACACCGGAGCAGATGGAAGAAGCTGTATTTACCGATGAGAAACAGAAACGTGAAGAGAACATCCGTGAGATCACAGATAAACTTGCTGAGGCAGTTTACCAGTATCAGAAAAAGACTGTCCGCAAGATGATCTTAAAAGACCACAAACGTCCGGATGGCCGTGCAATCAACCAGATCCGTCCGCTTGCAGCTGAGGTTGACCTGATTCCTAGAGTGCATGGTTCTGCAATGTTTACCCGTGGACAGACACAGATCTGTGATGTTGTCACATTAGCTCCGCTTTCTGAGGTACAGAAGATCGACGGATTAGATGAGAACATCACAACAAAGAGATATATCCATCAGTACAACTTCCCTGCATATTCTGTAGGTGAGACAAAAGTTTCCCGTGGACCGGGACGCCGTGAGATCGGTCACGGTGCACTGGCTGAGAAAGCACTTATGGCAGTACTTCCTTCTGAGGAGGAGTTCCCATATGCGATCCGTGCCGTATCCGAGACATTTGAGTCAAATGGATCTACTTCCATGGCTTCCACCTGTGCATCCTGTATGTCTTTAATGGCAGCAGGTGTTCCGTTAAAAGCAATGGTTGCAGGTATTTCCTGTGGTCTTGTTACCGGTGACACAGATGATGATTACCTTGTTCTTACGGATATCCAGGGTCTTGAGGATTTCTTCGGAGATATGGATTTCAAGGTAACAGGTACAACAGAAGGTATCACAGCGATCCAGATGGATATCAAGATCCATGGTCTTACAAGACCGATCGTTGAGGAAGCAATCGGACGTGCGAGAGAGGCAAGAATCTACATCATGGATGAGGTTATGTCAAAAGCAATCGAGGAGCCGAGAAAAGAAGTCAGCACATTCGCACCGAAGATCGTTCAGATCCAGATCAATCCGGACAAGATCGGTGATGTAGTCGGACAGAGAGGAAAGACGATCAACGAGATCATTGACCGCACAGGCGTTAAGATCGACATTACCGATGACGGTGCTGTATCTGTATGTGGCACAGACGCAGAGATGATGAACAAAGCAATCGAAATGATCAAGATTATCACCACTGACTTTGCAGAGGGACAGATCTTTACTGGTACTGTTGTAAGCATCAAAGAATTTGGCGCATTTGTTGAATTTGCTCCGGGTAAAGAG
>OHGU01000263.1_pt1 | contig 12578 bp, 12 predicted proteins | sample 1567871 | NCBI WGS metagenome assembly OHGU01 (sample SAMEA3879595, study PRJEB24766) | human gut metagenome | biome: human-associated habitat; feature: feces | place: USA | collected 1985/1987 | reverse complement strand
TATTCTAACCAGCAAGCTGTACCTATAAATCTATCCATATTGGATTTTAAAGATTTTCGCTGAATTTTCAAGAATAGATATTCCCTCGCTATAAATCTATCCATATTGGATTTTAAAGCCTTGAAAAATTTTGTTAAGTAAAATAAATTCTTCCTATAAATCTATCCATATTGGATTTTAAAGGGTGGTATATGTTTGTGTTGCAAAGGTGGTATAAACTATGGATATACTTGAAGATTTATATTACGGAAACTTATTTCCTCACGAGAAATGTGCTAAGCTTGATGATGAAATGAAAGGGTTGCTCGGTTTACTCAACAGAAATGAGGAAAAGCTCACAATAGCTCTTTCCGATGAGCAGAAAGAAATCTTTGAAAAATACAAGGACTGTAATCGGGAAATTTCTGAAATCTGCGAGCGGCAATCCTTTATCACTGGATTTAAGCTTGGAGTAAAGATTGTCATTGAATCAATGACCTGAAAAGAACAACATAAAACAGGAGATCACGCAAATGTGGTCTCCTGTTTTTTGATAAGTTACATATTCAAAGTTTGCATCACTATAAACAAAGATAGAAACCGCTGAAAAGTTTGTGTTTCCGGTCTGTATTTTAATGCTTTCTATTCCTGTTAGGAAAACAACTTTCCATCCAACTTATAAAATCTTCCTCTGTTATTTTACCATCTATACACTCATTTCTTTTGGTCATAGCCTCATACTTCCACTTCTTAAAATCCTTTTCAAGTATAGTATGAGCCTTAACTCTGGCTGAATATCTCTTGTAATATTTATTATAAATCTTAATGGCGGCGTTGTCCGCCACTTTCTTTTTGTAGTTTTCAAGTGCCATAATATCCTGACAGTTCCGAATTTCACCCTCGGCAATTCTGTCACAGTAGTTTGTGTTGTAGTTGCCCTTCATAATAAAATACTTGCCACAGCGTTTGCACTTTCTGAAACGAATATCTTGTTCAAGCATTTTTGTAAATTCAAGTTCAAGTGCTTTTCTGATGTTCCTGAATTTATAACTCGTATTAGGGGAAATAGGAAAACGGCAGAACACTTCCATCTCGGCATCACTTAAACTATATTTCTTCTGAAATTCCTTATGCTTTTCAGTTGGCTCATATTCATTCATAAATCTGCTGAGAAAATCCTCATGAGATAAATGAATCGGCAACATTCTTCCATTGGGGTTGCCTGGGATAATATTCCTTTCACTCCCGCTTTGGAGGAACTGGCCCGTAATACCCGTTCGGTATGTTTCGGTTCATTGGCACAGCGCAGTGTCGTTTCACGGGAGACTATCAACCGTTTCTTGGATACCATGCCCGACGGCGAGGGACAGTGCAAAATCTTTGATGTGAATTTGCGTCAGGGATTCTATACGAAGGAGATTCTTTGCAACTCCATGAAAAAATGCAATATTCTGAAGATTAATGATGAAGAACTGGTCACAGTGAGCCGCATGTTCGGTTATCCCGGTATTGATTTGCAGGATAAATGTTGGATTCTGCTGGCTAAATATAATTTGAAGATGCTGATACTTACTTGTGGTGTTAATGGCAGCTATGTCTTTACTCCGGGTGAGATTTCATTTGTAGAGACTCCGAAGGTGGAAGTAGCTGATACGGTGGGAGCCGGTGATTCTTTCACGGCAACGTTTGTGGCAGCCGTGCTGAAAGGAAAATCGGTTGCCGAAGCGCATAAACTGGCGGTTGAGGTTTCTGCTTATGTATGTACACAAAATGGGGCTATGCCCGAATTGCCTGCCCGTTTGAGGGAACAGTTGGTTGATAACGGGTAAACCTGCTAAGGGGCGTTATGAAAGAAGCTATAGGATTTTCAGGCATATTATAGATGCCTGAAATCCATTTTAAATGTCTGAAGAAACTTTTCGAAGAAACAGGAATGGAGTCCTCGATGATTTTTCCAACGTGTGTGGTGCTCTTTTTCCAGCAGATGTTTGTTTCATTAGCGGTTACCTTTTATCTTTGTGTATCCATAAATATTTTGAGGAACATGAAAAACTATCTTTTATTGTCCATTTTATGCCTCGCCGGAATTCTGATGTCGTGCACTCAGAAGCATACGCGTTATCGCATCGGTGTTTCGCAATGCAGTGATGATGAGTGGCGGCACAAAATGAATAATGAAATAGTTCGTGAAGCTTTATTCTATGATGGGGTAGAGGTGGAGATACGTACGGCAAAAGACAATAACCGGAACCAGATAGCGGATATCAAATATTTTATTGATAAGAAAGTGGACCTGCTGATTGTCGCTCCAAACGAAGCGGCAGCCATTACTCCCGTTGTGGAGAAAGCCTATCGGCAGGGAATACCTGTGGTGGTGATTGACCGTAAGATTCTGTCGGACAAGTACACGGCTTTTGTGGGAGCCGATAATTATGAGATTGGAAAAGATGTGGGGCAATACATTCTCAACCGCCTGCATGGAAAAGGGAAAGTCTTGGAGATAACAGGGCTTGAAGGCTCCACGCCTGCTATGGAACGCCATAAGGGGTTGACGGATGTGCTGAAAGAAGAGCCCGGAATTGAAATAACTGCCAGCGTAGATGGAGCCTGGCTGCAAAGTGTGGCAGGTGAGAAAATGGACTCCGTGTTTCAAACTAATAAGAATATAGATTTGGTGTTTGCCCAGAATGACCGCATGGCTATCGGGGCCTATTTGTCCGCCCGTCAGCAACAGTTGGAAAAGGAAATGTTGTTTGTCGGCATTGATGCGCTGCCCGGTAAGGAATATGGAGTGGAACAGATCATAAACGGGGTGCTGGATGCTACATTTATTTATCCGACCGGAGGTGACAAGGTAGTACAGGTGGCGATGGATATTTTGGAGAAACGCCCGTATGAGAGAGATACTAAGTTATCAACAGCTTTGGTTGATAAAACGAATGCCCGGGTGATGCAATTGCAGACAGACCACATTACCGAACAGGATGGAAAGATAGAACGGCTGAATAATCAGGTGAACGAATATCTGTCCAGATACTCTGCCCAAACCATGTTTCTGTATGCCTGTCTGATTATTCTGTTATTGTTTGCTGCCTTATTGGCGATTATTGTCCGTGCCTATTGGACAAAGAACCGGATGAATATGGAACTGTCCCGTCAAAAGAAAAAATTGGAGGAACAACGTGACCAGCTGATTAGCCTTTCCAAACAATTGGAAGAGGCGACCCATGCCAAACTGGTTTTCTTTACGAATGTCTCTCATGATTTCCGTACTCCACTCACTTTGGTTGCCGATCCGGTGGAGCAACTATTGGAAGATAAGGCATTGACTCCCAGACAACAATCCTTATTAAAGGTGGTGCATAAGAATGTACATATCCTGTTGAGGCTTGTCAACCAGATTCTTGATTTTCGTAAGTATGAAAATGATAAATTGGAATTGGTAAGAGCCAATATGAATCTACGGGTGCAGTTGCAGGAATGGAGTCATTCATTCCAAACTTTGGCTTTGAAAAAGCATATCCATTTTGTATTGGAGGTGAATGATGACCGGGCAGATTATCTGATGGCAGTGGATGCCGAGAAAATGGAACGTGTCTATTTCAACTTATTGTCCAATGCGTTTAAGTTCACACCGGAGAATGGAACCATTACGGTTACACTTTCTACTTTGACGAAGGAGGAAGGTGGGAGATATGCCCGTCTGGTAGTTGCTGATACTGGTTCGGGAATCTCTGTCCAACATATCCGGCATATCTTCGACCGCTTTTATCAGATTGATGTAAACCATGCGGGTTCGGGTATCGGCCTTGCCTTGGCAAAGGCTTTTGTCGAACTGCACGGTGGAGAGATAACGGTGGATAGTGTGGAAGGAAAAGGAACTGTATTTACAGTGGATATCCCTATGACAGTAGTGGAAGAGCCGTCTGCAGACCTCGTGCAGGAACCGCGCATTACACAACAGACGGTGGTGGAGGAGCTGGAGGATATGGAAACAGAAGAGCAGATTCCGGATGAGAATAAAGAATGTATCTTGATAATAGATGATAACGCGGATGTGCGTGACTATGTGAAGTCATTACTAAAAGAAGAATATACAGTGATAGAGGCTCCCGACGGGCGTGCCGGATTAAAGAAAGCCATGAAATATGTGCCCGATGCCATAATCTGTGATGTGATGATGCCGGTGATGGATGGATTGGAGTGTTGCAGAAAGTTGAAAACAGAATTGCAGACTTCCCATATTCCGGTGATGTTGCTCACCGCTTGTTCGTTGGATGAACAGCGGATACAGGGATTTGAGTGTGGGGCGGATTCTTATATCTCCAAACCCTTTAATTCCAAACTGTTGCTGGTACGTCTTCGTAATCTGATGGATAACCATAAGCGGTTGAAACAATTCTTCGGGGATAAGACTACTTTATCTAAAGAACCGGTAAGCGACGTGGATAAAGGCTTTGTTGACCGTTTCAGGGAACTGATAGAAGAAAACTTGGCGGATTCTGAATTAAGTGTGGAAGATTTAGGCAGTAAGATGGGATTAAGCAGAGTGCAGCTTTATCGTAAGATTAAGGCGCTTACCAATTATTCTCCCAATGAATTAGTACGTATTGCCAGATTAAAGAAAGCTGCTTCCTTGCTGGCCTCTTCAGAGAAAACCATATCCGAAATAACGTATGAGGTAGGTTTTACTTCTCCTTCTTATTTTACAAAGTGTTACAAGGATTATTTCGGGGAAAGTCCTACGGACTTCTTGAAACGCAGAGGATAAGAACTATATCCCCCGTAGGGAGTAATGCTTACGCTCTACGGGGGATGTATATTTTAAATCAGCGTTGATAAATCTTTCTCAGCTACGAAAGAGAGATTATTAAGAATAATCACTTCTCTTGCTCTGTCGGGATTATCTGTGCGGAAAATCAATATGCCTTTGTTCCCTAACAAGAAGGAATACAGATAAGTGATTCCTATTTTGGCTTCACTGAAAATGGTGATAGCGTCCGCTGCCCGTCCCGGCTGATTATCCAGTGTGATGGCGAACACATCAGAGAGCGCCACAGATATTCCGGCCTCTTTCAGTGTTTCGTATGCGCGTTTGGGTTCCGAGCAGATGATACGGTAAATGCCATATTCCACTGTATCGGCAATAGTGGAGGCAATCAGTTGTATGCCTGCTTCTTTTAATAAGTTCAATACCCTTTGTAGAGTCCCCGATTTATTTTCAATGAAGACGGATAATTGTTGTATAGTCATAAACTTATTTTTTAAAAGGTTTTACGTAAGTCTTTCACGCGGACAGCTTTGCCTTCTGGTTTAGGGAGTGTTCCTTTGGGTACCAGTTTCACACGTGGGGTAACTAATATTTCATCTTTCAGTTGGCGAGTGATTTCACGGGTCAATGATTGCAGACGCCCGTAATCGTCAGTGAACAGTTGGCTTAATTCCACTTCTACGGTCATCTCATCATTTGATTCGGCAGTTTCAAGTGTAATCAGATAATCACTGCCCAATTCTTTGAATTGTAACAAAATTGTTTCAATCTGAATGGGGAAGATATTGACCCCTTTCAGGATAATCATATCGTCACTGCGTCCTTTCATTCTGTCCAGACGTTTGTGATGACGGCCACAAGGACATTCGCCCGGCAGAATACGGGTAAGGTCACGGGTGCGGTATCTCAGTAAAGGCATCGCTTCACGATTGATCGTGGTCAACACCAGCTCACCCACTTCCCCTTCGGGTACGGGTTCCAAAGTGTCGGGGTTGATTATTTCTACGATATAATAATCTTCCCATATATGCAGGCCGTTCTGTTCCTGACATTCAAAAGCCACACCGGGACCGCACATTTCGGACATGCCGAAAGAATTGTAAGCTTTTACGCCTAACATATCTTCGATGCGGCGGCGTTGTTCTTCAGAGTGAGGTTCTGCTCCGATAATCAATGTCTTCAGTTTGGTATCACGGCGAGGGTCAATCCCCATTTCCTGCATTACCTCATACATACGGGCTGCATAGCTGGGAATGGCATGCAGGGCAGTGGTTCCGAAATCTGAGATAAACTTTAACTGGCGCTTGGTGTTTCCGGCAGCGGCAGGTACGGTTAACATTCCCAGCCTTTCGGCACCATATTGAAAACCTAGTCCGCCAGTGAACATGCCATAACCGGAAGAGTTTTGGAAAACATCACCTGGACGCAATCCTACCATATAAAGACAACGGGCCACTGCATTAGCCCATTCGTCAAGGTCTTTTTGGGTATGCAGAATGACAGTGGGATTTCCGGTTGTTCCACTGGATGAGTGAAGGCGGACGGTTTTTTCCAAAGGTACGGATGCCAGTCCGAAGGGATAGGTATCACGTAAATCTTGTTTGGTAGTAAACGGAATTTTTTGTAAATCATCCAGTGAACGGATATCTTCCGGGCTCAGATGACTCTCGGCAAATCGTTGTTTATAGAAAGGGGAATTCATGCAATGACGGACAGTCTTTTGCAAGCGTTCCAATTGCAATTTCTCTATTTCCGGCCGTGTTAGAGTTTCTAACTCTTTGTGTAAATACATAGCATTTTCTGTTTAGTTGGTTATTAGTCCGACAAAAATAGAAAAAAATATAATGCGGTTGGGAATAAGCTGACAAAATATGTATCTTTGGGGGATTTTAATTTAAAAATGTGATGAAAAAGACTTTATTTATAATAGGTATGTTGTTGTGCGTGTTTTCGTTGCACGCTCAGGATATGAAAACTCTCTTTATCGCTATGCCTGATTCGATAGCTCCTTTATTGACAAAGGTAAATCGCGAGGATTGTGTGGATTTTCTGGCAAGTAATATGAAGGCGGAGGTCAAGAACCGTTTTGGAAAGGTGTCCGAGCTGAAAAAGTTGACTGACGATTATTTGTTTCTGCAGACCACGGGAAGTAGTTCTATGGAAATGAAACTGTTGCCCTTGAATGATTCCGTAAAGGTGATTTGTGTGATCAATACAGTTTGTGGTCCGGTTTGTGATAGTGAAATTCGTTTTTATAGTACACGGTGGGAGCAACTGGCGGAAAGTGATTTTATCCGGCTTCCTTCTGTCGAGGCTTTTTATCTGCCGGTAGATACGCTGACTGATGAGGCTTATGTTGCGATTAGAGAGAAAGCAGATATGGAACTGGTGAAAGCTACTTTGTCTGAGGACAAGTCAATCATCTCTTTTACTTATACTACTCCGGAATATCTGGCAAAGACAGAAAGAGAAAAATTGGCAGTGTATATCAAGAAAGAGCCGGTGATATATGAATGGAAAGAAGGAAAGTTTAGTGCATTCCCCTAAAGGGAGTGCAATGTGTTTCAATATAAAAAGGCTGCAACTCAATGAGTTTGCAGCCTTTTTATATTGAAACTTATGTGTAAGTTACAATTTACTTTTTCATACGGTTACCGTAGCGGCTCATGAACTTATCAACACGACCTGCTGTATCCACCAATTTAGATTTACCAGTGTAGAACGGGTGTGATGTATTAGAAATTTCCAGTTTTACCAACGGATAAGTTTCACCTTCGAATTCGATGGTTTCTTTTGTGCTACAAGTTGAACGTGACAAAAATACATCGCCGTTTGACATATCTTTAAATACAACCGGACGATAGTTTTCAGGATGAAGACCTTTTTTCATTTCAGTATATTCTTTTATTGTTATTATTTTACTTATTTGGTAAACAAATTGGGTGTAATGGTCCATTTTGGACCGCAAAGATACGGCTTTTCTTTGAAATAGAAAAAACTTCGGGCTATTTTTTCTTCTAAACCCCTTATTTTCTTCTTTTATAGTATTGTAAGGTAGACATTACAATGTAATTAGTTTATGCGTTCAAGCGAAGAAAATAGTTAATAAAATCATTTTTTATGAGATATTTTTGGTGTGAACTTGCCATAGTTAGCGCATTTATGATTACTTTTGCAGTGGAATTTAATTCACTAACAATTATAAATATTAGAACAATGGTTAATTACAAAGATTTAGGTCTGGTAAACACTAGAGATATGTTTGCTAAGGCTATCAAAGGTGGATATGCAATTCCTGCATTCAACTTCAACAATATGGAACAGATGCAGGCTATCATCAAAGCTGCAGTAGAAACAAAATCTCCGGTTATTTTGCAGGTTTCAAAAGGTGCTCGTCAGTATGCTAACGCTACTTTGTTGCGTTACATGGCTCAGGGTGCTGTAGAATATGCAAAAGAATTAGGTTGTGCAAAACCTGAAATCGTTCTTCACCTTGACCACGGAGATACTTTCGAAACTTGCAAGAGCTGTATCGACTCAGGTTTCTCTTCTGTAATGATCGACGGTTCTCATCTGCCTTATGAAGAAAACGTAGCTTTGACAAAGAAGGTGGTTGACTACGCTCATCAGTTTGATGTAACTGTAGAAGGTGAATTGGGTGTATTGGCCGGTGTGGAAGATGAAGTTTCTTCTGATCATCATACTTATACTGACCCTGAAGAAGTAATTGATTTTGCTACTCGTACAGGTTGCGACTCATTGGCTATCTCTATCGGTACTTCTCACGGTGCATACAAATTTACTCCGGAACAGTGCCACATTGATCCTGCTACAGGTCGTATGGTTCCTCCTCCTTTGGCATTCGAAGTATTGGATGCTGTAATGGAAAAACTTCCGGGATTCCCCATCGTTCTTCATGGTTCTTCATCAGTTCCTCAGGAAGAAGTTGAAACAATCAACAAGTATGGTGGTGCATTGAAGGCTGCTATCGGTATCCCTGAAGAAGAATTGCGAAAGGCTGCCAAGTCTGCTGTTTGCAAAATCAACATTGACTCAGACTCTCGTCTGGCTATGACTGCTGCTGTTCGCAAAGTATTTGCTGAAAAACCAGCTGAATTTGACCCTCGTAAGTACTTAGGTCCGGCTCGTGACAATATGGAAAAACTGTACAAGCACAAAATTATTAACGTGCTGGGTTCAGACAATAAATTGGCTGAATAATTAATTCATCCTATATAATAAGGTAAAGGCTGCTTTCGGAGGTGAAGGCAGCCTTTTACTTTATCCGTCATAAACGCATATTGAAGGGTTCTCAACTACTATAGGGTAATGAAGCATTTACCGCATAGTAGTTGCCCAACTACTACATAGTAATGCACCCACTACTATGCAGTAGTCAATTCTGGTTTCTATACTGCAAAGGCGACAGCCCCGTATGCTTCTTGAAATAACGCCCAAAGAAGGACTGGTCCGGAAAGCAAAGCTGATTGGATATTTCCTGCACGCTTAAGTTCGTTGATTTCAATAACACTTTGATTTCCAGAATGACATGCTTGTCTATGATGCTTTTGGCGGTGGTGTTTGTCACATTCTGTATCACAGTAGATAAGTATCTGGGAGTGATAAACAACTTGTTGGCATAAAAAGAGACTTCACGCTGGGTGGTGCAATGCTTGTGTACCAACTGGATAAACCGCTTGAACAGCTCTTCCTGCCGGCTGATACCTTCGGGACGTTTCATGAGAAACAGGCGATGAGTCTTGTCGTAGATATCCAACAGGAAACTCTGGATATAATTCTTCAAGATTTGCTGGCGGAAACAGTTGTCCCGGTCGTGATAAAGGTCTTCAATGCCCGAAGCAAGCCCGTTGATGCTCCGCGTGCGCTCCTCAGGAAGGGTTACGCAAGGGTTCTTCTTGAGGAAACGGAAGAAGGAAAGGTCAAGGCGCGCCGTCACTTCTTGAAACAATATGCGCGAGAAAGCGATATATGAGATGGTGAAATCGGGGCTGATATTGGTGAATTTGACAATCGTGTCCGGCAGCAAAACTACTTGCGTATTAGGCGCCAGCTCATACTCCTGCAAATCAATCATGATATGCGCATGTCCCTCCCGGCGGAAAAGGATAGCCGTGTCTTCTAGCTTCATCAAACGGTTCTCCCAGCCGGCAAAGTGGCCGGTCCCCGATACAAAGGGCTCTTCATTAGTGGTGTGTAAAATTTCCATTCTTGTTCTTATTTTGACGCGAATTTAAATGTTTTTTTTTGATATAATGAGTTGTTTGTTCCTGTTTTGAACATTTGCCGCTACGAATTGAACGCTTGGGGATGAGAAATTCCAACTACCTTTGCCCCGAATTTAAAAAGATTGGAATATGATGACATTGAACAAAAAATGGATGCGACTAATGGTATTGGTTGGTTGTGCTGCTTTGACAGCGTCGTGTAAACAGGCGCCTGTTGCACAAATGGAGGCGGAATATGCGGTATTGAAAGTATCGCCGTCGGATAAAGTTTTGTCTACTACTTATTCGGCTACGATCCGCGGACGTCAGGATATTGATATTTATCCGCAAGTTTCCGGTTTCCTAACACAACTTTGTGTGGAGGAAGGACAGGCAGTACGTAAAGGACAAATCTTATTTATTATTGATCAAGTACCTTATAAGGCGGCATTGGAAACTGCTGTGGCTAATGTGGAATCGGCGAAAGCCGGATTGGCAACAGCACAGTTGACATACGATAGCAAGAAAGAATTGTTTGCAAAGAAAGTAGTTTCTGAATTTGATTTGAAGACGGCAGAAAATTCATGGCTTACTGCCAAGGCCCAGTTGGCCCAGGCGAAAGCGCAGGAGGTGAGTGCTCGCAATAATCTTTCGTATACAGAAGTGAAAAGTCCTGCGGATGGAGTGATTGGTACATTGCCTTATCGGGTAGGTGCATTGGTTAGTGCCAGTTTGCCACAACCGTTGACTACGGTTTCTGATAATTCGGATATGTATGTTTATTTTTCGATGACTGAAAATCAATTGTTGGCTCTGACCCGTCAATATGGTTCCAAAGCAGAAGCGTTGAAAAATATGCCGGAAGTGGAACTGCAATTGAATGACAAGTCTATGTATGGCGAAAAGGGGCGTATTGAAACCATCAGTGGGGTGGTAGACCGTAATACGGGTACCGCGAGCCTGCGTGCCGTATTCCCGAATAAGAATGGGTTGTTGTATAGCGGAACATCGGGAAATGTGATCCTTCCGGTTACGATGAAAGGAAGTTTGGTTATTCCTCAGGCTACAACTTTTGAAATTCAGGATATTACATATGTATATAAAGTCGTGGACGGCAAGGCACAATCAGCTCCTGTTAGTGTGACCCGTGTAAATGGAGGACAGGAATATATCGTGAACGATGGATTGAAAGAGGGAGATATCATTGTTGCAGAAGGCGTAGGCTTGCTGCGTGAAGGTACTCCGGTTAAAGTAAAACAAAACTAAGAAGAAAATGAATTTAAGAACCTTTATAGAACGCCCCATCCTGTCGGCTGTTATTTCTATTTCGATAGTAGTAGTGGGGATTATCGGGTTGTTCACTTTGCCCGTCGAGCAATACCCGGATATAGCTCCGCCTACCATTCAGGTAAGCACTTCTTATTTCGGTGCCAGTGCGGAAACTCTTCAGAAGAGTGTTATCGCTCCGTTGGAGGAAGCGATTAACGGTGTGGAAAATATGACTTATATGACTTCTACCGCTTCAAATGCCGGAGTTGTAGATATTACTGTGTATTTTAAACAAGGGACAGATCCTGATATGGCGGCTGTTAATGTGCAAAATCGTGTATCCAAGGCGACCGGACAGCTTCCTGCCGAAGTGACTCAGGTGGGTGTGACTACCTCAAAGCGGCAGACCAGTATTTTGCAGATGTTCTCACTATATAGTCCGGATGATTCGTATGATGAGAAATTCTTGTCCAACTATATCAGTATTAATTTGAAACCTGCAATTCTTCGTATCCAGGGTGTGGGTGATATGATGATTATGGGTGGTGACTATAGTATGCGTATCTGGATGAAGCCTGACGTGATGGCCCAGTATAAATTGATTCCATCGGATGTGACCCAAGTGTTGGCTGAACAGAATATTGAATCGGCTACCGGCTCATTCGGCGAAAACTCTGATGAAACTTATCAATATACAATGAAGTACAAAGGTCGTTTGATTACTCCGGAAGAGTTTGGGGAAATTGTGATCCGGTCTTCGGATAATGGCGAAGTGTTGAAGCTGAAAGAAATTGCCGATATAGAGATGGGCGAGGAAAGCTATGCCTATCACGGGGCTATGAATGGTCATCCTGGTATTTCCTGTATGATTTTTCAGACGGCAGGATCTAATGCAACAGAAGTAAATAATAATATTGATGCCTTTTTGGAAGAAGCAAAGAAAGATCTGCCCAAAGGGGTGGAGATGGTTCAGGTAATGAGCTCCAATGACTTTTTGTATGCATCTATTCATGAGGTGGTAAAGACCTTGTTTGAGGCCATTTTTTTGGTAATCTTAATTGTATATGTATTCTTGCAGGATATTCGTTCTACTATTATTCCGTTGGTGGGGATCATTGTATCCTTGATTGGTACATTTGCTTTTATGTCCATAGCAGGATTCAGTATCAACCTGATTACCCTGTTTGCTTTGGTGTTGGTGATCGGTACGGTGGTGGATGATGCTATCGTTGTCGTCGAGGCGGTGCAGGCGCGTTTTGATGTGGGGTATCGTTCTTCTTAGCTGAATTCAACTTGCAAATGCAACAGAATTCTGATTAATAATTTGTTTAAAT
>OHGU01000258.1_pt1 | contig 12656 bp, 14 predicted proteins | sample 1567871 | NCBI WGS metagenome assembly OHGU01 (sample SAMEA3879595, study PRJEB24766) | human gut metagenome | biome: human-associated habitat; feature: feces | place: USA | collected 1985/1987 | reverse complement strand
AAATTTGTGTTTAGTTTAGTAACTTGTGACTGTAAATTATATCCACCAGCAGCCGATAATGCATAGTTATCATTGTTGGTATTCAAGGAAGAAGTAATTCCATTAATTGCACCAAGAGTAGTTTCTGCGTCACTTCCGTTATTGAATTCTACTTCTGATGCCCTTTGCCATTCGCTAAACAACTGATATCCGTTATCTGTTTTTATATATCTCTTAGCTTTAAAAATAGTAGATAAAATACTCATTTCATGTCCTCCTATTTAGAAAAAGGTTGTACCCAAAATACTTTCCCAACCATTTGTTCATCTGTTGGTTTTTCGAGAGAGTAAAAGGTGTCTTGATCAGCAGTAAGATTGAGAACCCATACTGCAAGTTCCTGTGTTTTCTTTTTTAAAGAATTAAAAATAGAGGCTCTACCGACTCTATCAATATTTGCATTATTCAATTTTTCAACAGCAGACGAGAAGTTACCAGAAGTTATATCCTCGTTATAAGACTTCAATACATCCATATCATCTACCTGTAAATCACTGACTGGTATTCTAGTTGTATCTAATTCAGCCAATTTAATTCCTCCTTTTAATCCAATTGTCGTATCCAAGATGAACCAGTATCATAATCTAGTGTTGGTTCATCTTTTGATACAACTGTTCCTGATAATCGTTTTGTATATATTCCGATATTTTGTATTTCTTCAGCAAGTAAATTAAAATCAGCAGCGTTTACTTCATAATCATCCAGTTCAGGATGGTCGTTTCTTAATGCTTTTGCTTTATTTATTTTATTATTTTCTATGAGTGAATAGATTTGCATGACAATATCCTTTACAGAATCGTCAATGTCTTTTTTATCATTCATAGACAAAATTGAGTCTGGAAATAAACTTCCAGACTCTCTTGAATAAGTTATTGCCATATTAAATTCTCCTATTCGTATAATTGCAAGAACCGATACATTGTAATAGTGCTAGTACCGTCTGCAAAATTATCAGATTTTGATTTTACAACATAGGAATATGTTGTTTTCTCTTGTTGCTTTTTATAGTCTAATTTTACATTTACATCTAACCAAGGTAGCAGAAGAGTGGTAATAGTTACTGTATCATACATCGTAGTTGTAGATCTGTTGCTATATTTTGCATTCTGCATAGCAACTGATTCTGAAATAATATTATCATACTCATCACCCGACTTAGAATCTAAAACTTCTCCCATTCTTTGCACACAAAATGGTGAAAAATGTTCAACTCTAAAGACTATATTTTTCTGCTTTACGTTATAAACCTTAGAAAAATAAGCCTTTGTATAATATGAATCATTTTCATTATTAGTTAATACACATAACGCATGTGGCTGATATACACCAAGATAATACGCAACATATTTATCTTCAATTTTATATATTTCAACTACAGCAGTTTCGTCTTTTAACAGTTCTTTTGCATTTAATGGAGTAGTGGTATATTCGTAATAAATAGGAATTGCATCAAGAGAATTTATTTTAAGTTTTGCACCAGCAGAACAATTTGCAGTAGGTTTAAATGCTATCATATCATATTTTGAATAAGCTCCTACATTATCCAAAGTTAATGTATACATATTACTTATATAAGTTACTTTCTCTGCAAAATAATCTATATCATAATCTTTCCCAAATACTTCGGTTACATTTCTGATAGATTTAGTATCATAAGATACAGACTCTGCCGATGCACCAACCAAGATTTGTTGAATATAATCGTTATCTAACTCGGCTCTGTCTGAATCCAACGAAGGAATCATGTCAAAACAGAAATTATCATAAACATCAAAATACATTTGACAATTAGGATATAAATCTCTAATCTCAAATAACATATCGCTCATATAATTTCCGCTAGAGAATTCCAGGTCATACGGTATGACGTTCCACTCATCATGTAGTTTTCGATACTCAGCATAATCATCATTGTTTTGTGGCATTCCATAAAACTCCCCAATATCATCTACTATGTATTTATCTACATTGGTAGATGATTTTAACAAGTTTATGGTAGAACCACGCAAAGTCTGTTTCTTTCCGTCCACAATTTTCGGTATTTTAATTGTAGGAGCACCGCCAACTTGACCGTTTCTTGTACCGTCAAGTTCAGCCATTCTATCAGATAATTCCAATGTAATAGAATTAGTTGATTCATTATATATGGTGCTTGAAGACGTAATACAATATCTGCCATAAGGATAATATGTATATTCGTCTGTTCTTTGATTAAAAATCCCAACTTCGACTTCATAGTACAATCCAAGCCAATGTGAAATCTTTGCTTCTATATCATTAATAAAGTCATCTAATTTAATCGTACAACTTAATGTACGTCTTATATTGGAATCAGAATCTATATTACTAGAGCCAAGATCTGTAATACCGGTTAGTACGTCTATAATTTTTCTCTTATTATTAGTCACAGATATACGAATTCTATATGTTAAAGCATTTGTGTTTTGAAGAATCAGTTCTTTATCTAATTCTGTTATTCTATATTTCATATGTAACACCTACCATCTATTCGGTTCTACATCGGATAATGCAGACCAATATAAATCTTTTTCGCTATCAGAATCGCCAACTTCTGTAAAATCAAAACTGATTCTCTTAATATCAGGATGCCCACCATCAACAATAGAAGGAGTCCCTGTTATCTTAATAATCTTTACAACTCCGTTATCAAATTTTAAAATTTTAGGTTTTCTATTAGTAAGCCAGTTCATTATCTCTAACAGATAGTCCATTTGTTTCTTACCAATAAAAGGTTCACAATTTTCATCAAACTGCAAAAAAAGAGCAGTGATATTACCAGAACTATAATTAGTATCTGCATTATTTATAACTGCTGGATATTTACTGTTTAATAAAGTGAGTACACTATTTGGTGTATTTTGCGTAATATCTGTAGAATCTAAATTGTAAGCTGTCTGATAGAAGTGGTCTTTATCTGCAATACAGATTCCGGCAAACTTAGAAGCAGAAGAGAGCAATTCATAAGAATTTTCAGCACCATTAATCGTTGATATAATCATAAAATCATAATCTATATCCGACTTAGCATAATTATATTCTTTTAAAAAATTGAAATCCGATAGTTTTTTTATTGGAATAGTAAATATAGTAATCCAATCGGTTTTACCTTTTTCTCTTCTTTTAATAACAATAGTATCGGTATTTTTTAATGAAAACGCTGTATTACCACCTTCTAAATTTTCATCATAAGAAGCATTTACTCTTGTGTATTCGTTCCATTCATCATTAATGTTTGATACGGTATCTGTCGAATTTGTTGATACATATAAATGATCGTATGTTCCACCATTAAGAGATATTTTGTCCATTTCTTGTGTGGCAATAGGCTGTGGCAACATTGAATATTTTCCACTAAAAAAATCTAATCCTAAAAACATATAATGTCACCATCCTTTCTACGCATAATATGCTTTTAATGAAAAAATACCATTAATTCTATGAATCTCAAAATTGATTATAGAATCTTTTGTATGAGTTGCAGAACTGTCAGTAAGTTCTTTATATATTACATATATACTGTTGTCTTCGGTTGCTTTTAGTTTACAATAACGTATATTTGAAATTGACAATAATGATATATCTACTTTTGCTTCATCATACAATATATTGCAAAAACATGTATCATATATGTCTTTTGCTCTGATAATGATAGTATGGTCATTATCGACATGATTTATGTTATAAGTAACAACATTATCACTACCAATAATCGCTTCTCCGTTGACAATTTTATAATTATTGTTCTTAACATCATAATCAATTGCAACAATATTTGCATCTATGAAGAACTGACCGTTCTTTGGTACAATATTTGCACTCATATTAGTTACAATTGTTTTGTATTTTACAACAATACCAATATATCCAGTATCTATTGTAAAACCATAAACAGTAGACCCAATTGCTCTAATATAATAGTTTGTTAAATTTTCTAAGCCATAATAAACATGATTAGAAAAATCATCATAATACATGTTAGAAGAGTATATATTTGCTTTATTGTTGTCATATAATAGAAATTCAAGTTCTTTAATAGAATCTCCTTCGTTCTGTGTAAATGTAATTTCTGATTTTAAATTAGCAGTTGTTATCATTTCTCCATCGGTTATATCAGTGAAAACTAAAGAAGGAGTAGAGTGACAACTAAAATTCTGGGCTTCAGATAATGTACTTGTATTTCCATCTACATCAAATACTTGAACTTGAACAACATAAGTTGTATTGTTTATCAATGTATTAGCAGGAAGAGTGTGAGTTAATTTTAATCGTTCTTCGGTTTGGTCATAAACAATTGAATAATCATCATTCTTTCTAATTACGAGTCTGTTTTTTACAGCTTGTGTACCAGAATAAGAAAATTCAAATTCAAACTCTTTTGTAGCATCAAATACATCTATTTTATTTATTGTAGGAGTGCTTAAAGCCATTTTATTTCATTCCTCCTTATTTAGTTCTTAATCCACAAATATGCATATTCCTTAATTCGCCAGATGGTATTTTAACCCATACCAATTGACCAATAGATAAATCACAAGGTAATGCATTTGGAATTGAATGTAAAATTCCCTCATATGGTATCTGATAATTTGAACCATCTTTACCATGTATTACAGCCGGGAATGTTTTATCTTCACGACATTTTCTACTATTGATTAGTATTTTTACCGATTCTAAAATATTATTGTTCATATTTTTCTCCAAAAATAGGAGAGCAGCATAAGCCACTCTCCATAAATAATTCCTTTAATTCCGTCTATTCGAAAACTGGTAAGCGTCAAGTTTAAGTCTATTTAATTCTCTTGTTAAATTTTCATAACCAGAGTTATTAGTAACATTAGGTAATGTTATATTTACACTCTGAGTAACCATAACAGGAGTATTGTTAGTCTTTAGACTAGACAGCATCTTCGTATAATCAGGTGTTGTATACAAAGTAGCGGCAGTTGGAATAGCTCTTAATGCTTCACCAAGATTCTTGATTTGTTCTTGATTCATAACAGCTTCGCCCTGTTTTAAAATTGCCGGTACTTCATATTTCTTAAGTCCATATTTCTGAACAAGATCAAAGTTGGAATCTTTCTTGCTAAAATCAACAAGACCATTTTCAAGACCATTATGATAGTATTTTACTAAAAATTTTCCGGCAGGACTTAAATGTTTCTTGATATAGTCGTCTGCCTCTGATTTGCTACCAAAACTTAGATTTGAATAATCTTCTTCTTTGTAAACATACCATTTTCCGTCTTTATACTTATAGACACCTTTACCATTAAAGCTACTTATTTTACTCGATGCTTCTCCGCTTGTAGAATAACCACCTACAAGATGTAATACATGATATGCCTGTTGATTTTGAATAGGAGTAGAACCTCCACCGCCTCCTGAACTACCACCAGAACCGCCAGTACCACCAGATGCAGCAGCATCATTTCTTGCCCTTGCACCATCTAAGGCAGCTTGTGTCATCTGACGCTGAATCTCAAGATATTGGTCACGGAACTGACTTAATACATCCAAACGTCCATCAAGGACATCCTTTTCCCAATTAGCACCAAGAATCTGAGCAGCATACATTCTTTGCTGTTCTTTCTCATAAGCAGATGAGATGTCACTCCACTGTTCTTTCAGTTTATTGTAGTAGTCTACTTTTTCCTGGTAAGAGTCGATGAGAGATTTATTATCATCAATCTTAGACTGAATTTCAAGATATTTGTCTTTAAAAGCTTCAATATCCTGAGTACGGTTCTGAAGAATCAACTTTTCATAATTTTCTCCCCATAAAGCAACCGCTAGAGCTTCGTTGGTTTTCTTTTTATAGGCATCTGCAATATCATTCCATAAGTCACGATATTTTTCAAGAAGTTCAATACTGTCATCCAAAGCATCCTGTTCGTCTTCAAGTTTTTTAATGACTTCTTCATTCTTAATATCTTGAAGATTCTGTTGTGCATCCTTATAAGCATCTTGGTCGATACTATAAAAATATCCACGGTCTTCAGTGTAAATTTTTACATTTCTTTGCTGACGAGCTTTGTCTAATGCAATTAATGCTTCTTGCTTCTTACGTTGCAACTCTAAAGCATCATTTTCATCATTGATAGCATCAATCTTGTCTTGTAATAAATCTTTCTGTTCATTAAGTCGGTCTATTTCGTCCTGATATACTTGGTCTACTGCCGATAAGATGGAGTCATAATCATCTTTCTGTTTTTCAAGAAGATCGTTTTCGTCATTTAAAGCATCAATCTTGTCTTGCCATTTCTGCGCTTCATCCTCTAACAAATCGGTTACAGCAGACAGAACAGATTTATATACTTCTAATTGCTGATTTAAACGTTTCTCGACATAGTCGAAATACTCTTTAGCTGTGATACGACCATTATGATACATATCGTCTAATTTGAGAGTGACATCACGAACATAATCACTGTATGTAATTCTGCCACCTTCAAGAGCTTTTTCTAAATATTCCATGTATGCTTCGATTTCTTCTTTAGCAGTGTCTGATGCTGATTTACCAGAACCAGAACCTTTAGAACTAGAAGATGATTTTCCGGCTACTTTTCCAAAATTGCCTGCATTGATAGAAGCTTTTGTAGTTTGGATTAACTTAAGCTTTGTATCCAATCCTTTCATAACATTTTCTGTAGCAGTTTTATCTTTTCCTGCTGCATCGGATATTAAAGCAGACATTCTCTGTGCTTGAGCGGCAGTCATAGCAGCTTTTGCAACACCTTCATATGAACCACTTAATTGAGCTAAACTACTCATAAGGGCAGCGTTACCACTAATATAAGCAGAATTAGCAGAAGAGTTTTCGCCCTTTGCAATAGTATCAAGTTCGGTCATTGCCTGTGTAACAGCAGTAGCTTGTGCATCATCAAGTTTCGATTGTGCTAACTGAGCCATTGCATCCGCATTAAGAGAAAGTTGTCCGTTTTCTACTTGTAAACAAGCAAGATATTCATCACTAAGAGAGAGTAGTGATTGAATCGTGTCGATAGATAATGTCCCACCGTTTGTATTGTACTCCTCTACAGCAGAGTTTAGAGTGTCATATGCTGACTGGATAGAGTCTATTGCTGAGTTGAGGTCGGAGATTTGTTGTTTGAGTGTTTCTGCGTCTGGAAGTTCAAAGGAAGTCGATGCTTCATTCAACTTTGAACTTTGAGCATCATCTTCGGCATCAGCCAATGCATACATTTCATCACATAATGCACTAGCCGCACTTTGACCGTCATTAAGAATCATGTTACTGTCTTCTAAAGTAGAATTTAATTTAGAGTATGACTGAATCGTACTTTCATCAAGAGTACCTTTTTTAGCCATCTCAACCAATTCATCTTTTGTTTTTTCAATACCATCAGTTGTAAATAGTTTATCTATTTGCATTTCGTTCCATGAATTAGGATCTAATTCTTTGTAAATTAGAGCGATGGCATTCGAGATTGCAGTATATGCATCCACAACTTCTTTTTGGTCGCTTGTTAATTCATCATATGGAACATTCTTAATAGTATTATAATAATCAGACATATTATCTTGTTGTGTCTGTAAATCTTGAGCAGTTGAGAAAATACTATCTTTAAGGTCTTCTGTTAGAGATGTAAAGTGGTCAATATCTTCTTGATTCTTTTCACCATACGCTTCATCTAACAAATCATTGAACTGTTTATATCCTGCAATCATTGCAGATAAATCGTTCTCATTAGATACCAAAATGGCATTATTTCCAGTTGCATTTGCATTGGTCTGATACTCATCAATTGCTTCATCTGAAATATCGTACTTGCCAAATTGCTTTTTGAAAAGAGTAGCAGCATCAGAAGCAACTTCTTTCTGCGTTCTACTTTCTTCTTTTTCAGCTAAATCTTTTTGAATACGTAATTCTTCTGTTATCTGTTGTAATTCTTCAAGTTGTCCTTTTTCTGCATAGGTAAGTTTTTCTTTGCCTAACAACTCATCCATAGCCTGTTTTTGGTTATCTAACTCTGTAGTTATATTTTCTAATTCAGACTTGGCATCATTATAAGCAGATAAAGAATCTTCCATTTTTTCTTTTTGTTCTTCAACAGAAACCGTTAATGCGTCATATGCTTTTACAGCGAGGAAAATTCCACCGACTAACATTGTTATCCAGCCAGCAGGAGTAGTGAACAACCATTTCTTTATAGCCGATATATTTGCTTTTATAGCAGTTGTAAAAGCACCAGTGGCTAATGTAGTACCCGTTTCACTTGCTGTCAATGCAACATTACTTGCTGTTAATTCACCATTTGCAACAGCTTGAGCATTTTGTGTAACTATTTTTTCAAGAGCACTTTTAGCTTGAGCATCTGTTGCTGCTTTTTCTGCCAATTCTGAAACTGTTAACGTATCAGTCGAAGATGTTAATCCCCAATTAGCTAAAGTTTCAGCAGATATACCAGCAGTTTTTGAAAGTTGTTCTGCTGTATATTTTGTATTAGCCGAAGATAACATAGACATTACAATACACTGTTCTTTTTGTTCTTCTGTCAACAATTTAGATGACAATAAAACTTTCTGCTGAGAGGCATCTAGTGCAGAAAAAGATGCTAATAATTTAGTTGTATTTCCTGTATTATTTAAAACTGTTGATATATTTGTTAATTGTTCTTTGAATATCATACTATATTTTAAGCAAGGTATTGTTTGAGGATACCATATCAATCATTTGTTTGAGGAATGATTGTGCTTTGTATTGCTAAGAGAAAAGTATTGTGGTATACTTTTCGTACAACAAATTCTAAATATTGACGAGGAAATAAAATGAAAAAATATTTCGCAACTCTTATTATTTTACTCCTTTTTTTGACTGGATGTTCTTCAGGAAAAGAACAAAATGCAATTATAAATAATCCATATGAAATTTCGATTAAGGATAAAACATTGTCTTATTATGATACAGAATCTCAAATAAATGAAGATGAATTTGAAATATTCAACGATGGTTTAAAAGCAATTCAAAATACAACAAATAATATAATTGTAACTGACCAATATGAAAAAATTAGATGTATATCAATAACTGATAGTAAAATTATAACATACGGTCAAATCGCTGTTGGAGATTCAATTGAAAAAGTAATAGATACATTCAATAACGAATATAAAATGAACGACAATAACTATTGTGTATTATTTAATGAAAGCCAAGAAGAAGATCCAATGAACGAACAAAAAGACGACTCATGGATTTGGATAAACTATTTAACGGAAAATGATACTATTGTTCGTATCCAGATTTATGACGTAAAGTTTGGCGCAAATTTAAATTAACACAATTTAATCACATCCTTTCTTAAAATATATGTATACTATCGTACACACAAAGAACACCTGTAATATATGAATTACAAGTGTTCTTTTTATATGTGAACTAACGTTCAGACTATCCTCATCATCCTTTATATGGTAAAATATACCATAATACTAATACGGAGGAGGAATAATAATGTATACATTTAAAATCACAGATAAGAACGGTGAATGCAAGGAGTATAACCATATTGTAAAAGTTTGTTATACTGTTCCTGTTCCAGGTGCAAAAGAAACAGTTATTGAAGGAGAAGATATATTTACCTATCAATATAAAACTTGTTATGATTTACACTTGTACGCTGAAAAGGAAGCATTCACCGTATCAAATAGAGAAATCTCAGTTATCAATGTAATCAAAGAAGATTAATCATTATACCCGAATTCAACAGTAATTTCTGGATTGAGTTCGGGTATTTTATTTAGATTAAGAGTCTTTAAATACTCAATAACTGATTTTAATTCTTCTAATTCATTGATTTTAATTTTAATATTTAAATTTGTCATTATTTTTTACCTCATACTAATTTTTACTGTATATTGTTAATGATGGATTATTTGCTAAAGAGTATATTAAGTCAGAAAGGTAGGTGTTTCACTATGAAAAATACACAGAACATTGCATCGCTAATAGCAAAACTTGAATACGAAGTCGGAAGAGAGTGCTATAATCCAAATTCATATGATGGTTATACAGGAATCGAAGGTCTTGGATATAGATATCCTGTAAAAGTATATCAGAACGAAGATATGAGAACATATCGTGGTTCAATTACATCTATTTCTCCATCGGAAGTTCATACCATGAAATATGTATTCGGATCTAATCATTTATTTATTGGTAAAGGAATATATAATATTCTCAATGAACTTGAAAAAAGATATGGACTAGATTTTAATAAGATGGAAGAAGAATTGGATAAATCAGAATAAAATAGGAGAACATCATGCCAAATAATAAAAAAGATAAGAATACAACAACGAAATCAGAATCAGTAAAATTACAACCACGCAATGTAAATAAATCAGTCAAGAATGTATTTGAGTTAAAGAAAAAAAAGCCTAGCAAAAGAGGGCAGTAAGGAAACTGTATTTCTTACAGGTTTCACCAATACTTTTATTTACATTTTTCGGTACAAGCTTAACACCTTTTGATTTCTTTTTAGGAGATTTTTTAGATGAAGAACTCAAAACAATCACTCCTTTCGTATGAATTGGAATTATACAAAAATTTGTATTAATCAGAAAATGATTATAGACATAAACAAAGTGATAAAGCATTTAAGTCTATTACAATTATTGCATCATTTGTTGGTGCAGTTTTATGGCTGATATTTAAGTTTCTAAAAATATATCAAGATGAATGTTGTTATTTGCGATGTACTAATTTTATTTCACTTGTTGCCTGTAGTGTATTAATGTTGATTTGCGTTGTAATATTTTTTAAAGTCCTATATGGATATAATGAAAAACGTCCAGATCCAAACAAAGTAGAGCAGTTAATGACTGAATATAAATCTCAAACAGACGATGAGAATGCTATTATTACAACCACTAATGAATCAATGCTTATTTCATATAAAGATGCTGCGACAAATAATCACATAGAGAACGAGAAACATATTAGATTATTTGGACTATTTTATAAGATTATTTTTGCTGAGATGTTATTATTGATTGTAACTTTTCTTGTTGAGATATTGGTATAAGAAAATAGGCAAGCAGTGGCACTGTAATAATTGTAAGAGTAATTTTTAAGAATAGATAAGAATCGCTTAAACATATGTTCAGACTACTCTTATCAAATAATCGGTGGTAAAATATTCCTATCAAATATAATGTACAAAAAAAGAGGGTTGCTATGTCAAATATACCTAATACTGAATCTGTTTATCCGACTGAACTATGCTGGCAAACAGGAAATTTTACAGATGATTGTGAATGTGAATTCTGCGAACACAAAGAAGAGTGCAGTGGATATGAAGATGAAGACGATGAAGATTAGTAAAAGAGCAGGTAGAGTATTAGTCTACTTGCTCTTAAAATTAAAACCTGGTCCCACTAAGAAAATGCCCATTTTAAGCCATTTATCGTGAGTTATGTAACGTAAAATCAAGCATTTTTCACAAATTCAGTCCCATTAAATTTTTTCAGTGTCAGGAATATTAAATGCTTTTCTAAACACTGGTTCAAACTCATCCCAAGTATCAAAGCCCTTCATCATTGTTGTTGCAGTAGAAATCTGCTGATTAAGATGTTGATATCCATATTCTTTAGTTAATCTCTGATGCAGTCTATGCCTTCTATATCCATTTTTATTTAATACAGGATTCAATCTTTTTAATTCATCTACTACATCCTGTGGAAGTCTATTATAGACAAGAAAATTTGTCACTTGACCAGCATAAGGAGTTTTTAATCTTCCTTTATAATCCCAACCACGAAGCCTAAACATTTGAATATAAAACTCATCATCAAATGTTTTAACCCAAGGTAAAAATTCCTTTGCAATGTATTGAGATAACAATTCCTGTAATGCTCTAGCATCTCTTTCATATTGATATCCTGTCGCTTCATCTATCAATGCAACAATACCAACTTTTGCTAAAGAACGCATTAAAATATCACTAGCAACAGCTAATGGTTTTTGATTTTCAGTTAGTACACCATCATCTCTAGCAGAAAGATAAATATCGCAAATAATTGGTAAAATTTCTGCTTTGTATCCTGTATAAATACGTCCACTTCTTTCATATTCAACAGAAAAATCACCACCCTCTAATTCTCTATCTATATAAGGTTTTAAATTATTAGCAGTAATAAATGCTGGAACATTTTTCAAACGATAATCCTCTGAAGGTTTTCCTTTTCTCGGTCTGTCAAATGCTTGGAATATAGCAGTATTAGTTAATATTCGTGTTCCATCATCAAGTACACCACATGATAATTCTTTATTGCCGATAGCAACTTTTCCAGAATACATAACTTTAGGATAATCACCCATAATAAATAATACCTCCGTCATTATTAATATTTCCATTATATACCAATAATTGACAGAATACTATCAGAACATTTGTGCTATACTAACACCATTCTTTTTCCATAAGATCCTCCTTTTTTTGTTAATAAAACAAAAGAGTAGCCAACCGACTACTCTTCAAATATTTACTGTAATGTTTTTACAATTCCACGCCAATAATCGAAGCGTCCTTTAACATAGTAATTTATGCACCGATACATCTTTTTCTTTCTAAAAA
>OHGU01000248.1_pt1 | contig 12968 bp, 16 predicted proteins | sample 1567871 | NCBI WGS metagenome assembly OHGU01 (sample SAMEA3879595, study PRJEB24766) | human gut metagenome | biome: human-associated habitat; feature: feces | place: USA | collected 1985/1987 | reverse complement strand
CATTTTGCAAATGGCTGTTGATCGCTGGTATATTGTCGATGTTTCGGCAGCGTCATAGTTCTCTCCTTGACACCAAGCACAGCCGCTTGCGACCTCGCATTCCAAACACTTCTGAGGTGATTGAGTCGTTCTGTCAAGAGTCAGGAAAGGACGAAGCTTATTCATATCAATTCCATCATCTACATTTCCAATAACAATCGGTCTTTTTGAACGAAGAGAATATGCAGCGAAACGAGTACATGGATAAAAATTGCCTTGAGCATCTATTGAGAGCATTCTGCCAGCTCCACACCAATTCTGATTATCCTTTACGGAATCCATTGGTTTGCCTATGTGTTCGCTAAAGAAGGAGCAAACATATCCATTATACAGTCGTTGCTCAATAATGGCATCTGCGAGTTTTACAAGTTGTTCCTCAAAGGCTATATCATCACCATCGTCCCATACATCTTCAAAAACACAGTTAATGTTAATGTCATGGATGCCCAAAGAATAAAGATGTAAAACGCTTTCGCAGATGTATGGAATATCAGCCGAGCTTATAGTTACTTTTGTTGAACTACCGGGAAATTGCTGTTGCCAGAGTGGTATATTTTTAACCACATCATCGTAACTACCACGTTCAGGGAGTTCGCCTTTCCATATACGATTTAAATCATGCTTCCGTTTAGTTCCATCAATCGTTATCCCGATGGATAGATGTGTCAGATTCTTCTTGATGAAGTTTTGAACTTTATCTGTATGGTAGTTAATCCCATTGGTGGAGAATGCGAAACGATAGGAATTAAACCAATGATGACTCAATCGATACATTTCGGTTTTAATGTAATCGCAGATTCTATCAATCAAATCAATTTCCAAAAACGGTTCACCTCCAATAAAGTCCCAAGTTACAGATTCTTCAGGAAAATTTTGTTCGTGTGAGAGGATATAGTCGATAGCCTTTTTCGCCACCGACCAATCCATTCGTTCTTTTTCGTTTTTCCCTACGAGATAACAATATTTACAAGCAAGTTGGCAATCTTTTGTCACGATAAAAGTGATACTCTTTGCCACCCCATTTTTCCATGGTTCTTGTTGCTTCTTGATTTCGCTCATATGAGAAATGTTATATAACGCTTGTATTAACAGCGCGACAACCACCTGAACAGCGTCCAGAACAGGTGTATTCGCAGTTGTTTCTGCAGGCACTATCACAAGTTCCTAAGCAACGGCCTGAACATGTGCCAACACATGTGGAGCTACAAGTGCCATCACAACTGTCTTTGCAACCATAATAGCATCCGGAACTGCATCCATCAGTGCAGTTCTTGCTGCAATTATCTGCACAGGTTTCGGTACATTTTCCACTACATGAGTTGGAGCAAGAAGAACATCCCGAAGATTTCGACGTTCCGGAACAACCAGACGAACAGTTTGATGAGCACCCACTTCCACACGAAGAAGAACATCCACTGCCGCAAGATGTGGAACATCCACTTCCACAGGAAGATGAACAACTGCTGCCGCATGAACCGGAACAACCTGATGAACAGCTTGACGAGCAATTTGAACAACTTGAAGAAGTAGAAGACCCATAACATGTCGAATAACAAGAGCTGCTACAAGAAGAACCTGAGCAACCGCCTGAATTGCCTCCGTTTAAGGCTCGTTCCAACTCTTCATTATCGTCATCACATGATGAGAGTAATCCCGGCATGACTCCAACTGCCAAGATTGGAAGAACTCGTTTCGCAGATTTTTTAAAGAAGTCGCGACGAGACAATATTTCGTTTTTATCTTTATTTTCCATTACTTATGTCCGAATTGAGCAAATTTGTAAGATATTGTACCAAGAATTGCGAAATTATTGAGTATCTGATTACATGAAGATGACACTTCTGTAAAGTCATACTCAATATTGCAACCAATGGCGAATTGTCTCCATTCAACTTGGAATCCGCCACCAAAACCACATTGGAAATCTGCACTCCATGAATCAGAGTATGTTTCCAATTCGTTGAGTGGGAATCCCAATGAAACACCACCCTTAACCACAATGTTGACAGGCGACAGTTGGATTCGATAGCCTAGAGGATATATTCGAGCATGAATGTAATTCATGCCAAAATTTGCCGCGCCTTTCTTGTCGTAGCCTAAGGATAACTCGGAATACCAATTGCGAGGTATGAAGCTTATGTTTTCCTCAAAATAGAGCTGACCTACAATGTCTCCTGAAAAAGACATACAGCCATTGACATCTCCGTCTCCCCACATAAAGTTGGAATAACCAATACCTCCCTGAACAGCGAGGAACAAACTTAGTTTATCAGTTAAAGAAGATCCAATAGTGAGAGGTGTTGAAATTTCAACATCATCGGTATCGCTGGTTACATAAACCGGAGTTTCCTCGATGGGCTGTTCTTCAACGATCTCCACTACTTCATCAACCTCTTCAGGTTCTTCAACAACTTTCTTAGGAAGTTCAGTGATATACTTTGCACTAACATAGCCCACAGTGTTGTTGAACTCAACCTTAGCCCATCCATTATTGATAGACATCACGGTTATTTCTTGCCCACTTTTAAATGTCCCCAATACAGCTCCACTTGTGGATGGACTTCTTCTCACGTTTAATCTTGACGAAGAAGTGACCCTGTAATTTGCATCCGCAAATAGCGATGCTGCCGAACAGAGGCACAATGCTGCAACGATTAACTTCAGTCTCATAAATATTTTTGTTGTCAGTTTAATTATCCTACGGCATTATCAGGCACAATCTTAAGAATGATGGCTTTATTAGTCTCACTATCATAAAGGACATAATAGTTACTGATCGCGTCTGCCATATTAAAGTTTAAGGTTGTTACTCCTGATGTTGTCGTTTCAGATACAGGCTCAATTGTGTTTTTTACGACATCTTCGTAGGTGATTCCGTAAAATTCTTTTTTCTTCTTTTTACCCTTGAACTTACGCATCTTTATGAGCTTCAAATCATGCTTGGCATTTAAAAAAATTACATTAAGTTCGGGAGTTTCTTTTGCAACAACTATTTCCGCTGGGATTGTTCCATCTGGACATGTCATAACTCCGGATACTTCGGCAAGAGAAATTGGCGCATATACCAAATCATTTATCTTGATTTCATCTTTTGTCATAGCAGGAGCAGGTTTTCCGTAGTCCTTGCATATGATTGCTTGGAAATTAGGTATCTGACGTGTTATTTCGGTGATAACGCCGTCAAAGTCACCCTCATAATCCATTTTTCCGGAATTGTCTGATAGACGAAAGTATGTTCCTTTACGATTGTTGAAGTTAAGTACGGTTGTATTGCCTCCATCAAGAGCGTCTCCATGTACCTTGACTTTTTTCAATTTAGCAGAATTAGCCTTAGCTTTTATGCGTGCAAAATTACTGCCTCTATAATGAAAATACTCATTATAGACGTGTTCATGCCCTCTGAAAATTTCAAGAGTAACACCGAGTGAATCCGCAGTGATAGTGTAAGGTCTTTCTTCGGGTAGTGAATTGTTTGTCACTTCTATCGTGATTGATACAGTGTTTGGTTTACAAACAAATGGTTTTAGTGAAGAGCCGGTTGAATCCTGCATGGCATTCTGCATCGCTCCAATAATCGCCTTACGAGGAAGACGGCCATTCACTTGCGCAGTAACACTTAAGGAAAGTGTCAATACTGCAATGGTAGTTATAATCAGCTTATTGAGTTTCATATTATTATCCTCCTATGTATGTTATATTCCAACCTTTTTTCCAAGCCTCGTCAATAAAAGACTCAGGATCTGAATTTGATTTGATGAATTTCGATTGACCAGCAGATGAACTGGTGGAAGTTTTTGACATAATACAGAAAAATTCACCTCCACCATATTCTAAGGCCGTTATGATATATCCTTTATCCCAATATTCCTTAAGTTTGTTAGATATACCATCCGCACTATCTGACCACATATAAGCTTGCGCACTATATTGCGAATTTTTACTCATGACAACTGTCCATAAACCGGACTTACAAGCAATACTCGTAATATGGTAACTTTTATCCCACCATTGCTTTATCCAATCCTTTAGACTGGACCATGGAGCGGAGCAAATTTGTTGGTCAGTTATCCCGGTATTTTTGGATACAACTACGAGGAAATTAGAATCACTTGAAGCTAAGCTCGTTATCATATATCCTTTCTCCTTGTATTCGTGAACAAAATCATCTGGCCAACTTGAAGAAATTTTATATGACTGATCAGTCCACCTGACGCCCTTGTTCATTGCATAGAACCATCCGCGAGAAGTCCATGCAACAGAGGTAATGTATCTATCCTCATTCCAATACTTTTTTACGGTCTCAGCATCGAATGAGTTGCCGGAACCACATGAACGCCATGCCTGATTTGAATATCCGCTATCACTTGTCGTTATGACAATTGTAGTCTGGGCTATAATCGGGAAGGCGCTCAGTACTGTAAATACTGAAATGATAAAGAATATTTTCAAATGTCTTACCATATAATTACGGGCATATCATTAGAGAAGTTACCCCACATAACGGGATGTTGTTTATCCCGGCTGAGTTTCTTCACGTTTTTACTTACATAATTGAAAATCTCTTTGGCCGTGATCTTCCTATCACGGTTTGCATCTGCCTTTCCACTCAACCCATCTTTAAGACAGATAGTGAAAAAACCATTAGTCATATCTCGCCGTTCAATGGAAGTTTCATTATCGCGAGAAGATAGGAAGAGCATAACATTTGAGTCGGAATTTTCTTCCTTTACCTGCCTCTTTCCTTGACGCATCTTCCCAGAAAAACAAGCATCCGCAAATATCATTTTGTTTTTGCATTTGCTCGACCCCATTGCTTCTCGAATAAGGCTATAAGGCAATTCTCCATCATAAGCTACAAAACCTCCCTTGTAACCATGTCCACTAAAGAAAAAGATGATAATGTCATCCGTACTGGCATGGTCGAAACGAGCATGTATTTCAGACAGAATCGCAGATTTCGTAGCTTCCTTATCAAGCAAAATAGCTGTACCGGAATCGCCGTTCTTATCTATGAGCTTTTTAATGGCAATCGCATCCTTGGTAGGTAGATTTAGCGGGTTTATTGGTTTGGGGTAATCACCAATACCTACAGCCACAAGAAGTACCTTTGCTGATACTTCTTGTGGAGTAAATGTGAGGATTGCCAATAATGATAGCAGTATATGACTAATGATTCGGTTCATATCGAATTTATGCCAGATCTACAGGGTCTGCGTCATTTACGTAGTCGGGAAGATTCTCGTTAGAAGCGTAGTATTCTTCAACCTCGTTTCCAGTCCCAGTTCCATTTCCGCTTGCCTGAGCTAATTCTTGGAATTGCGATACAGACATGTGCTGATCTGAAATATCAGTAATTTCGTTCTCTTCCAGATTATTGTTATTGTTTAAATCAACTGCCATGAGGTCAAACTCACCGTCTTGACCATCAACATCAATGAAGTAAACGGCTTGGCCGTTGATACCGGCTACACCGATGTTTGATACTGAACCATCTTCATTCTGAACTTGCTCAACACCAAGGACTTCTACGGTCATATCATCCTCGCCAGAAGTTGTTCCTCCTTCATGTCCGGTGTCCGTTGTTTCTGTATGCTGAGTAGTCGTGGTGTGCATATGTTCCCGTAGCGTGAGAATGAGATGTGTCCACTCCAAGTGTTTGAGCTGTAAACTCGTCATGTTGAGCCGGAGTCATTGCGTTCCATTCGTTAGCGTAATAAGTGCCATACACATTGCCGTGCCATACGAAGCAACCACCAGCTCCAACTTCACTACGAGCGGCAGCAAACGCCTCATTAAACGACATGTTGTCATTAACGCCGGTTGCTACATTGCCATGTGCCACCACATTACCGGTTGCACCTTCTCCAGAAGCATCAGACGTAGTTTCTGCGTTTTCTTCTGAGGTTGTTTCTTCTTCGAGTTCTTCAGTCGAGCCCAAAGTTGACGCTGTTGCTGCGAACGATCCCGCTCCGCCAAGTAAGATTCCCGAAATACCACCGATGGTGACTTCTTTCCATTTCAGAGGCTCTTTCTTGGGAGCGCTTGATGTTGTTTCGTTGTTTGCCATAACTTTTATTTTTTAAGGGTTTGTTTCGTTTTCTGTTGCAAAGTTAAGGTCGCTACATAGCCGATTCCAAACCTTTTAGGTCATATTGTATGTATATGTGGGTTTAATACACGTAGGGCGTTTTTATCTCATTCAAGATTGATAGTTGCAACTACACGTTCCACACTTTTTCTTGGTTTTCAGAGAGTCGTAAGGATTAAATCCAAGAAATTGTTTGCATTTTGGATTGGGACAAACATAGTCTTCTTTGAACTGCTCATCTAATTCTCGCTTCTTTATGATGAAAGAATCATCTGTTTGATTCCCTTTCATATAGAAATACACGCCTAAGGCTAATGCGCTCATCACCAAGACAGCTCTTAACCACGTTGGTATAGGAAATGTCGGCATAACTGATGGAATGATGACGAGAAGCATAGACGCTTGAGATAGTATGCCCTGGAGTTTTTGTTGGTTTTGTTTTTTCTTATCCTCAAGTTGAAGTCGAAGAAGAGCTTTGTCGTAGCGTTCCCATACTCTGCGCAAATGTTTTATAGAATATGTAGGCTGGTATCCTATAAGAGTTAGAATCTTAGCTAAGTTAATCCTATACTGATCTTCTCCAAGCTCAATTACACTTGTTTTACTTATTTTGCAAGATTCAACTTCTTCTCCATTTACATAAGTAACATTCATTTCATTGAGATTTTCCAATCTCATTCCATTCGTGCTTATAATGATGCGACAGTGCGCAGTACCATCGCTATGATTATAGCGACTGACGGAATTTGGGACATTTTTCCCAACGTCCATTCTATATGGTTTGCCATCTACGACAATCATGAGTTGATTACCTTGTGGCTCTCTTCCTATCACAAGTTCCATCGTGTCAATTATTTTAAGAAGTTCTCGATGAAAATCTGTTTAAGTTCTTTTAGTGCCTCTTTACCAATAGTCAATTGATAAGAAAATGTTGCCCCATCACTCAATATAACCTGCTGCCTCAAAGTGTTTATAGAATACACATATTTCAAGTTAATGATATATTTCTTACCAACTCTTGCAAATATCGTAGCCTCTTCACGTAATTTATCACTCAGATACTTCTGCATCTGAGCAAGATTTGTACAGACAACCCCTTTGAGCCGGTTAACGGAGACTATATTGGTATAGTTTCCATCCGCCTCAAAGTAAACGATGTTAGCAATATCAATTCTAAGAAACTCATCTCGCGAGTTGAGAAACAGATATTGTGATGTTGCTTGTGTCATGTTTCTATTGATTATCGAATTTCAAATTAGTACGCCCGATTGTTATTACATCTCCTAAGTCAAGATAGGTTTTCTCTCCAACTCGGATTTGTTTGCCATTAACCCTGACCGGATTTGCTGCATTTAAAACTTTAAGGACATAATCAAAGCCATAATCATCAGCAACGATATTTATAGCGATTGAACGCCTGCTTATCGTGTCATCCCCTGTTATAGAGATGTCGCTTGGCTCTTCATCGTCCTCTCGTCCAACTATAGTTTGTCCTTCTGAAAGTTTATATCTTTCAGCAACTAATCCCAAAAATTTCTTCCTGGTCAGGAACAAGGACTCTCTGAGTTTCGGATGTTTCTTATGTGATTTTCCATTGTCGTCATCGTCTTCGCCGGGAATATCATCATAAGTACGAGCTTTTTTCTTATCCTTTTTATATATAGTTTTGTCCTTTTTCGCTTTCTTTTCCGCATCGCTCAACGGTTTTTCATCCTCTACATTTTCTTGAGTAGATTTTGAATTTGTAGACTGATTAACGGATAAGAAAGAATACGTTTGGGGATCTCGCTCTATATCAAAAAGGATGTGTAATCCCTTCTTACAAGCTGGACACAAAAGCTTGCATTGTGTCTGGCTTGCTTTTTTCTGTATCTGAATCTTGCTTCCACAATGTATGCAGACAATATCTATAACGACTTTTGTTTCCATTATGAAATCGCACTTAATGTGTTTAACTTTTTCCTACAGATAAATCTAACACCTAATATACTGACTTCATAGAGTATGTATAATGGCAATGACACAATGACGAGAGTTAGAATATCCGGAGGGGTTATAATCGCGGCTATAACTACTATGAGTATGAAGGCGTGTCGCCTATATGTTGTCATTATAGAATGGTCGATAACTCCCATTTTAGCCAAAGACAGAGCTATCACAGGAAGTTGAAAGACTATCCCCATAAGAACGGTAAGCGAAATAAATAACGACATATATGAATCCAGTGTTATCAATGCTTTTACATCAGGAGAGACATTGTATGAAGACAAAAACCTGCATGATACCGGAAATAGAATCCAGTATGAAACAAGCATTCCTATAAAAAATAGGCAATATATAGCTCCCAAGATTCGGTAAGCGTATTTCTTTTCATTTTCATACAACGCGGGCGCCACGTATCTCATAAGCTCGTATAAAATATATGGCGATGCCAATAGTATTCCGAGATAGAACGACACTGATAAATGGGCCATAAATTGACTTGAAATATCTGTAGTAATTAGTTCTATATTCCCGGGATAAAGCTCTGCTGACGGGTTGAATTTTCTTACGAGGTTCCTTAGTAACTCAAATGTTGGAAAGTTTGAATCACATGGCCCAAGTAAGAACTGAAACACGGATTCTTTGAAACAAAATACTGCTGTCATAAAGACCAAAATGGCACACGACACCTTGATGAGCGCTTTACGCAGTTCATCAAGATGCTCTCCAAAGGTTGCCATTATTTGATGCTTTAGACATAAGTATTTATTTTGTCTCCGAGGTTGTTTCTTCCGGCAATTTAACTTCGTTATCAACGACAGGTTTGTCTTCCTTTATAGGCTCATTCATCCCTTGTTTGAATGAACGAATGCCCTGACCTAAACCCTTCATAAGTTCAGGGAGTTTTTTTCCTCCGAAGAGGAGAAGCACTAACGCGCCGATGAGTATCAGCTCAGTTGTGCCAATCATACATGGCACAAGGCCTAGAATATTACCAAGCAACATAGTTGTAGTAGTTGAAGTAATTGAAATAATTCATGTAGTTGTTGTAGTTGTTATAGTTATAGTAGTTACCATAGCTGGAATAACTGCTATAGCTATAATAGCTGTAGTAACTGCGATAGCTTGAGTAGCTACTGTAACTGCTATAGCTATAGTAGCTGTAATAGCTATAATAGCTGTAGTAGCTTGTATAACTGCGATAGCTGTTGTAGCTCTTGTAACTCTTGTAGCTGTTATACGAAGAGTAGAAGCTGTTGTAGGCAATTAAAGGCATTTTATCCCCTTTATTGCCATTGTTGGCGTTAGCAAGTGCCTCTGAAGGGACAACACTTGCTACTGATGCAGCTGCCGCCATTTTGCCGATTCTCTTCAAGGCATCACGGCGATTGATTTTTTTCTTCTCGTCCATGTCTTACTTGGTTAAGATTGTCATTGCTATATCTACTATTTTGTTTTCATCGAAGGAATTCATGCAATGTCTCTCATTCCAGGGACATTGTGTTGAATAATTTTCTGACACATGAGGGCCAAGACACATGTCTTTAAGGTCGCAGGTACTGGTATCTGCTTTTAAGCAAATATGGTCAGAATATCCGTACCTTTCAGGCTCAGTAGGCCCAAATAATGCAATTGCTGGTTTATGTGCTAACTTCGCAGCGTGCATTATGAAATTATCCGGAGAGATAACCAAATCTGCATACTTTACGATTTCGCAGATTTGTATGGGAGAGGTAGCTCCCAGTAGAGAGTAAGCACCTCTGATTGGTATATCTCCATAGCCTCCTACTTGAAGTACAAAACACTGTTGAGCCAATAGCTTTTCAACAATGATATGCCACTTTATAGGATGCATCATTTTTCGTGGACTTTCAGAAGAGAACGAAATGATAACATTCTTTTCTCCCCACGGTATATTCTTAATGAGGAGCCGAGTTGCCTCATCTATTTCAGAGTCGGGCAAATATAAATTGTCATCATAGCTTTCTTCTACTCCAAATATCTTGGAGACAAGGAAAAGTGCCTTATTGCTTAAATTGTCAAAATCAGGCCTACTCCAATAATCATTGCACACTATAATTGCATCTTCCGGTGGATTACCAATTTCAGCAATAGCGGGATGATTTATGAAGAAGCGAGTATAATGAGTACGCCGACTTAAGTTAAACTTCTTCCCATATTTGTCATAAGCTCTTTTCAGCGCAGTGGACAACATGAGAATGTCTCCGAGTCCACCTACCGGATCTATCCATATGGGAGTCTCAGACACAAGTTGGTCTTTAGTTAGATATTCTATTCTTTCACTCATCTAGCTTTTCTTTGGGGGAGTTTAAGTCCGGTTATAGGCTCAAAATATTTCTTTAAGAATATTTTTCTCGAAAGGCATTGGTCGGTCTTACGATTGAAGTCTTTATGCCCGTTATAAGCATCCAGTGGACAACCTCCATGACATATTCTCCAGTATTCACAACCTTTGCAGTCTGTTTTGGGTAGTACATTAACTCGGTTGTCGATCATGGCACGTTGCTCATCAGCAAAAATATCCTTCAGTGACTTATCTTTAAGATTACCATATAGAAGGATATCCCAGTCAGCAGCTCGCCCACATTGAGCAGTCTCACCATCCGGTCCTAAATATAAGTGTAAACCGCATGTTGGTGAATCACAACAACCAAGGCAATCATAATCTGATGTATAATGACGAAGATACGTGTCAAAAGGATCAATGTGTTGATAGCGCGAACGATGTTCCCACCATTCCTTGAATATTACACCCAAGAAATCAGCAAATTCTTCTTGTGTTATCGCTGTATCAAGAGACTCCTGAGCAGCATCATCATATACAAGGACAGGATGAATGTCAAATCCACCTTTCAATTTAAGATTTGAAAGATGATAGAAAATTTCCAATGGCTTGTCAAGAACTTGCTTTGTCACAACATAGATGAATCCCCATGTGATGCCATTTTTGTTCAACAAGTTAATTCCATCAAAAAATTTCTTATTGTAAAGTTTGCTGTCTCTGACTTTGCCTAAACCCCTCACTCCGTGGATAGGTTCGTAGCTCGTACCAATCACATGAATGCCCATCTTCAAGAATACATCAAGAAATTCTTGATTCATCATAGTAAGATTCGACTGAACGGCAAATTTAAGCCTATCTTTTGTCTGTGAGCATATATCATTAGTGTATTGGAGAGCCGTTTTGTAAAGCTCTAATCCGGCCATACAAGGCTCGCCTCCGTGCCAGATAACACGAATCTCCTCGTTAGGGCACTCCGTTAGATACTCATTGAATCGTTCAAAAACAAGTTTCAACAAATCCAACGGAATAGTCCTTGGTTTCTTACGATGTACAACATCGCAATAAACACAATTGGCGTTACACGCCTCAGTTGCTTTGAATATTATAGTTGGCATGTCTTTTTGTTGTTTTGCTGAAGTCGGGTTTTGTGAAACTCTATGGCTTCAAGTAATTCTGTCATAACCTTTCGGCAATTTGGATTTTCATCTTTGCCTTCTTGATTAAAGAATCCCATACACACTCTAAATGCAGGGCAGAACGTGCATTTATGGGATTCAATGAACCAATCCTGCCATCTGAGTGAGTAGGCTTCTGACGCGTCCGCAAACTCTTCAGTACGCAGATATGGATATTTCTCCTTTAGAACAATGCCGTCTTTTAGCTCTTTATCAGAGAAAGCTAAATTGAGATCTTTGTCAATGTGGATATACCTATCTGGATTTACAAAATCTGCAAGATTCGGACTTACATAACTTTCGCCATCATAGTACTTCTCCATGGTAGCAAATGGCTCAATTTCAGCATGTGGCATTGTTCCATAGAAAGAATACGTAATTAAGTCAAGAACTTCCTCTCCAAGTTCTGCATCGGGCCGTAATTGTATTCCTGTATGAATGCCAAGAGATGCAAGAATTTGAGCATCCTTACATGCTTGCTTTTCTGTGGAAGTAAAGACCACAATTACATTTAACTGACGAAGCAAACCGATTTTATGATGGACATTCCTGAATTGCCCAAGTCGATTTATGTACAAAATCACCGGTGTATTCCCCCATGATGGATTGACATCGATTGTTTCAAGAGATGCAAAATCATCCCTATAAACAAAGGCATCAACTTTGGTAGTCTCATCCAAATGGCTGTGAATATTTTTGATGTCATCAAGACTGTTTACCTTGATGACTAAAGCACGCCCTTTCAGCCGTTCTTCAATCGGCCAATTGTACTCACATACAAAAACATGAGTATTGGGGTTCTTATTTGATCGGATAAACTTGTGCATTTCGTATATGAGCTTCGTTTACAAATTTGTTAAGGCTGTGAGAAAGGCAACCACCAGAACAAAGATCTTTCTGACGATAGCTACAGTAATCACATTTTTCGTATAATCCTCCTACTTCGATTCTTACCGATTTGTGAAACTCGTTGAAATATTCGCAGAGCTCGCGATGATTCTGAAAATCGAGTAATGACTTCTTGTTATATGAAGAGAGAGGAAAGCAAGACCATACTTCCAAGTCGGGACCGACATCTATCGCTGACCCACAACGGAAATTGACATGTCCAAAAGTATGTTTGAACAACTTCCCAAGTTCATCATCTGTGAAGGCGCACATAGGCATCCCGCAATCAAATCCGAGATGGATGTCAAATGCTTCAAGCGTTGGAATAATAGCCATTAACTCTTCAGCCATCTGTCTCATTTTTTCAGGTGGTATGCACATATTCTTTTTACCAGGGATGGGATGAGCCAGCCCAAGACGAATATGCCTTTGAAGGCCATATTTATTTATAGCCTGTAATGCGTAAGAATAATCGAATCCAAGTTTATAC
>OHGU01000242.1_pt1 | contig 13164 bp, 10 predicted proteins | sample 1567871 | NCBI WGS metagenome assembly OHGU01 (sample SAMEA3879595, study PRJEB24766) | human gut metagenome | biome: human-associated habitat; feature: feces | place: USA | collected 1985/1987 | reverse complement strand
TGTTCTGTTACGGTCTGTCGCATCTTTCATAAAATCAGGAAGTGTCTTAACACCTGTCTCTAATTTCTGTCCAGCAAGACTGTGTGTAGCTTCGCCTGTGCTGATGAGCTGTGATAATACATCCTGAAGCTGCTCTCCTAAGTATACGGAAACGATTGCTGGCGGTGCCTCGTTTGCTCCTAATCTGTGGTCATTTCCGACATCTGCTGCGGACTCTCTTAAAAGATCTGCATGTTTGTCAACTGCTTTTAAGATACAGGTAAGTACTAATAAGAACTGTACATTCTCATGAGGTGTCTTGCCTGGCTCTAACAGGTTGATTCCATCATCCGTTGTAATTGACCAGTTGTTATGTTTACCAGAACCATTGACACCTGCAAATGGTTTTTCATGAAGCAGGCACTGTAAGCCATGACGTCCGGCTACTTTCTTTAATGTCTCCATTACCAACTGGTTGTGGTCTACTGCAATGTTAGCCTGTGCGTAGATCGGAGCTAACTCATGCTGTGCAGGTGCAACTTCGTTGTGCTGTGTCTTTGCGCTGACACCTAATTTCCAGAGTTCTTCGTTTACATCCTTCATGAATGCTGCGATTCTCTCACGAATCGCACCGAAGTAATGATCGTCCATCTCCTGACCTTTTGGAGGCATTGCACCAAATAAAGTACGACCGGTAAAGATAAGGTCTTTTCTCTGTAAATATTTCTGTCTGTCTACGATGAAGTACTCCTGCTCCGGTCCAACAGAAGGAGTAACTCTCTTTGATGTCGTATTACCGAATAATCTTACAAGACGTAATGCCTGCTCATTGATAGCTTCCATGGAACGAAGAAGCGGTGTTTTCTGATCGAGTGCTTCTCCTGTGTAAGAACAGAAAGCTGTTGGGATACAAAGTGTTGCGCCTGCTGCATCCTGTCTTACAAATGCCGGTGAGGTACAATCCCAGGCTGTATATCCTCTTGCCTCGAATGTAGCTCTTAAACCACCGGATGGGAAAGAAGATGCATCCGGCTCACCTTTGATCAGCTCTTTACCGGAAAAGCTCATTAGTACCTTGCCATTCTCCATCGGTGCTGTAATGAATGAATCATGTTTCTCTGCTGTTACTCCGGTCAGCGGCTGGAACCAGTGAGTATAATGTGTTGCACCTTTTTCGATTGCCCATTCTTTCATCTCATGCGCAACAACATCTGCTGTTTCAAGGTCTAACTCGCGACCTTCCTGAATTACTTCCTTTAACTTCTTGTAAACCTTCTTTGGCAGACGCTCCTGCATCACTGCATCATTGAATACGTTCTCGCCAAAAATCTCTGCTACATTTAAGTATCCTGTTTCGCTCATGTTCTACATCCTTTCTTCTTCACCGGTCTAATCCCCTGAGACTATTCCCTGCTTTTTTGAACAAATGTAAGAGATCTTAAATTCTCATTTCTTATTGTACCTTGAAAGTGGATGAATGTCAGTAAGAAATTTCTCCTATATGGCTTTTATGAGAAATTGTGTGACAACTTCTTACAAAAAAAGAGCATTCCAAGCTACTTGGAACGCCCTTGTTCATCTCTCACATTTGTTTTGTTGAACTTAAGATAATACTTTTCTCTCCAAAATGCAAGAGAAAAATTTCACTTTTTTATCATTTTGCTATATTGAACAATAAATTCATGTAAAGTCTGAAATCTTTGTTAAATATAACATTATGGAAAGTGGACTTCCGTCTGTGCGACAATATTATTCAGCTTTGCCAACAGAACCGAACAGTTCCATTTTCTCTTTTACAGTAGCTTTGATAGCTTCTGCACCCGGAGCTAATAATTTACGCGGATCAAATCCTTTACCCTCTAAATCTTTACCAGCTTCGATATATTTACGTGTAGCATCTGCGAAAGATAACTGGCACTCTGTGTTAACGTTGATCTTAGCTACTCCAAGGGAGATTGCTTTCTTGATCATGTCTTCCGGAATACCTGTACCTCCGTGAAGTACTAACGGCATCTGGCCTGTTAATTTCTGGATAGAATCAAGAGTCTCGAAGCTTAATCCTTTCCAGTTTGCCGGATATTTACCATGGATGTTACCGATGCCTGCTGCAAGCATGTCCACGCCAAGATCTGCAACTCTCTTGCACTCTTCCGGATCAGCGCACTCGCCCATACCTACAACTCCGTCTTCCTCACCACCGATAGAACCAACTTCTGCCTCGATGGACATTCCCATTGCATGGGCAACGGATACGAGCTCTTTGGTTTTCTCAACGTTCTCATCGATTGGGTAATGAGATCCGTCGAACATGATGGATGTGAATCCTGCTTTGATACATTTATAGCATCCTTCGTAGGTACCATGATCTAAGTGTAATGCAACCGGAACTGTGATGCCTAACTCATCATGCATAGCTTTTACCATAGCTGCTACAGTACCGAAACCTGTCATATATTTTCCAGCGCCTTCAGAAACACCTAAGATAACCGGGGATCTTAACTCCTCTGCTGTAAGCAGAACAGATTTTGTCCACTCCAGGTTGTTAATGTTGAACTGACCAACTGCATAGTGACCAGCTTTTGCTTTGTCTAACATTTCTTTTGCAGATACTAACATATGCTATTCCTCCATAAAATTAATATTTTTACCCTATGGGTATTATATATTACTTCTTTCAAAAAATAAAGTTAAATTTATAACAATCTTTCTCATTTGTTTGCCGGAACCATAATATCGACAGCACGGCAGATATTTTTTACGATAACTTCCTCATGCGCTCCGCCAAATTCCCCGTCCAATGTCCAAGGGACTTCCTCTCTTGCCATGAACTCTACTTCATCTGACTTAAACGAATAGATCATATCCGTATCATCCACCAGATTGATGAGTGATGCAATAATCTCGTTGAGTTCAATCGGATTGCGTGGTTTTTTGATCAGGGTAACCTCAAACACGCCATCGTCTAAGCGCACATCTTTTCCGGTCATTCCCTTAAATCCACCCACCGATGTGGAATTGCTGATCATTCCATAGATAAATTCATCCTGGATCCGCACATTATTGTACTCTACCTGCATAGTGAAAGACGGGATATCATGCAGACTGCGCATTCCCTCAAGGATATATGCCGCATGTCCAAGTACATTTTTCCACTCCTGGCTTGTCTTATAAGACACTTCCGTAAAAAGACCAAACGCTGCCACATAGACAAAATAATCATTGTTAAATGCACCAATATCACAAGGAAATGTTCTTCCATTCACCGCTGCATCGGCTGCTTTGACCATATCTTTCGGGATTCCCAGTGATGTTGCAAAGTCATTCGTGCTGCCCGCCGGAATATATCCCAAAGGCACGGTAAGCCCTTTGTGCATAATACCGCTTACCACTTCATCAAGTGTACCGTCCCCTCCGCTGCATACAACAAGATCATATTTCTCTGCGTCCACTTCCACCTTATGTATCGCATCTTCCGGTGCCTGTGTCGGGTAAATCGTTACCTCATATCCAGCTTTTACCATGGTATCCACAATATCCATCAGCTGATTTTTGATCTGTGCTTTTCCGGAAAACGGATTGAAAATAAATAGTAATGTTTTCTTTTCTTCCATACGCTCCCTACACCTGTTCTGTTATTTTGTCAGGAATTCCTCGATTGCCGCAGCTGCAGCCTCTTCGTCCTCACCCTCAGCATCGATCACAACCTCTTCTCCATTTAAAAGAGCCATACTCATCATGCCCATAATGCTTTTGACATTGACTCTCTTATTATCCCCGGATTCCATATAGATCTGGCTGGAAAACTGATTTGCCTTCTGCACTAAAAGCGCAATTGGTCTTGCCTCTAAGTCGTTTTGCATGTTTACCACTACACCCTTTTTCATGATAATCTCCATTCTTGCGCTGTTTTTTGCGCATCTCAAGTTTGTGCGTTAGCACAAATCTTACGTGTGAAAAATCTTATTTTTCACACTACCCTCCATTCCTGTGCTGCTTTTTACACACTTTATGTTTATGCTCCAATACAGCAGCTACGTATCAATAATATATTTCCACATTATTCTTTTTCACGCAGCTCATCTGCAATCTCACTGATCCTGCGCAGCCTGTGGTTCACTCCCGATTTTCCGACCGGAGGATCGAGATATGTTCCCAGTTCCTTAAGCGGTGTATCCGGATACTCTAACCGCAGCAACGCCATTTCTTTTAGGTTTTCAGGCAGACTGTCTAAGCCTGCATTCTGTTTAATATATTCAATATCGCCAAGCTGTTTTACGGCTGCCGCCACAGTCTTGCTGATATTTGCCGTCTCACAATTTACCTTTCGGTTGACAGAATTTCTCATTTCTTTTAAGATACGCACATTTTCAAGATTCATCAGTGCCACATGTGCTTCCATGATATTTAACATATCCACGATCTGGGCACCTTCCTTTAAATATACGACCTGGTGTTTCTTTCGTTCTACGATCTTTGCTTCCATCTCAAAACTGTTGATTGCATCCTGAAGCTGTTTCGCCTGCGCAATTTCCCGGCAGACAATCTCAAAATGATAAGACTTATTCGGATCACTGATCGATCCACCTGCTAAAAATGCTCCCCGGATATATGCCCGCCTGCAACATGTCTGCTGCAGTAAAATACCATTTACCGTCTCTGTGATGTCTGCACACCTTAAAGACTGATTCCACATCTTGATTGTCTCAAGAATGCGTTCCGGTGGCAATGTATCTATCTCTTCTATATTAACATGGAACAGCTGTGCCAGTAACAGTCCATATTTTTCCTGCAGAAGCGGATTTTCCGAATCCAGCACATCTCCCGCATCCTCGATCAGCTGCTGACGCTTTCCGTCAAAAGCAACTAACGCCGCAAGTTCAGCGATCTGACAATGTCTGCTCTTTCCACTCTGCTTTGCTAACTCCTGTTTCACTTCACTTGAAAAAGACATCTTTTATTTTCCCCTTAAAGCATCTTTGCCAATATCACGATGCTCGATTTTCAGTCCATAACCCTTTTTCCCTGACAGACGTTTGTATAATTCATTTGCCAGTGTTACAGACCTGTGTTTTCCTCCCGTACATCCTATGGAGATCACAAGCTGATTCTTGCCCTCCGTGATATAATTCGGGATCAGAAACTCTAACATATCTTCAAGTTTGTCCAAAAAAACATTTGCTTCCTGAAACTGCATGACATAATCCTGAATTTCTTTATCATTTCCGGTCTTTGCCCGTAAACCCTCCACATAATACGGGTTTGGTAAAAAACGGACATCAAATACCAGATCAGAATCGACCGGTATTCCATATTTAAATCCAAATGACAAAATCGTAATAAACAGATTCTTGTAGTCCTGATTCTGTATAAATATTTTGTCCAACTCCGCTTTTAACTCTCTCGTCAAAAGCTGGCTTGTATCTATAATATAATCTGCGCGTTCCTTTAAAAACGCCAGACGCTTTCTTTCCTCTTCAATTCCCTTGTCCACGCGTTCGCCGCCCGCTAAAGGATGATTTCTTCTCGTTTCCTTATATCGTTTTACCAGAACAGAATCTTCGGCATCCAAAAACAGGATCTCGTACTCAACCCCATTATCCTTCATGTGGTCTAATACACCATGCAGCTCATCAAATGACTGTCCGCTTCTGATATCGATGCCGACTGCAACTTTCTGCAGTTCTGCGCTCTGTAATGTTGTAAGTTCCACAAACTTTTCCAGCAATGGGATCGGTAGATTATCCACGCAATAAAACCCAATATCTTCCATCATTTTTATCGCTGTACTTTTTCCTGCTCCTGACATTCCTGTTAAAATTACGAACTTCATCTTTTTTCTCCATTTCAAAACGCTTTGCGCGCATCCAAATCCTGTTTAAAATTCACCGATCATCTTAACTTCCGGCTCTAATCTGACACCAAACTTTTCTTCTACAATATCCGCTACATTCTGCATCAGGGTTCTTACATCTGCCGCTGTTGCATTTCCGCGGTTGATGACAAATCCACAGTGTTTTTCCGACACCTGCGCTTCTCCCACCAGATAACCTCTTAATCCCGCATCCATGATCAGTTTTCCTGCAAAATATCCTTCCGGTCTTTTAAATGTACTTCCCGCACTCGGATATTCAAGCGGCTGTTTTTCCACTCTCTGCTTCTTTAACTCCTCCATGCGGGCACGGATTGCTGTCTCTTCCCCGTGTTTCAGTTTGATCTTAGCTCCCGTTACAATGTAGCCTTTTTTTAAAATACAGCTTGTCCGGTAACCCAGTTCAAGCTCTTCTGCAGAAAGAATCTTCTCATTTCCTTCCTGATCTAAGACGGTCACGGCGGTTAAAATATCTTTCATCTCACCACCGTAAGCGCCCGCATTCATGACAACTGCACCACCGATTCTGCCCGGGATACCGGCAGCGAATTCCATACCGGTCAGTCCGTGCTCCGCAGCACGGTTTGCTGTCTTTGACAGCAGCATTCCCGCACCCACGGTGATACAGTCGTCCTCCACACAAATCTCATCTTCTTTTGACAGCATCTCGATCACAAGTCCCCGGATCCCGCGGTCGCCCACTAAAAGATTGCTCCCGTTTCCGATGACCTGATACGGGACATCATACTTCCTGCACAGACGGATGACCGCCGCAAGCTCTGTTCCCTTTGGCTGCACTAAAATATCTGCCGGGCCGCCCACACGGAATGTCGTATGTTTTTTCATCGGTTCGTCCGTAAAAATTCTGTTTTCTGCTGTGACTGCTTTAAGTTCTGTCAAAAACTGCTGATTCATGCTTTCCTCAATTCTGTGGTCTTACGCTTCTTTTAAGAATGCGACATAACCGTTATATGCTTCATATAAGTCTACTTTGCTGATGAGTTCCCACGGAGCATGCATGTTTAACACTGCAACACCGCTGTCGATAACACTCATTCCATAGTTTGCCAGAATGTATGCGATAGTTCCACCGCCACCCTGATCTACTTTTCCGAGCTCTGCCGTCTGGAATGACACATTGTTGTTATCCATGATATTTCTTAAATATCCGACATACTCTGCATTGGCATCGTTAGAGCCGGATTTCCCTCTCGCTCCGGTGTATTTGTTAAATACAAGTCCTCTTCCAAAATATGCTGCATTGCGTTTTGTCATAACAGACGGATAATTCGGATCAAATGCAGCGGATACATCCGATGAAAGTACTTTGGAGTTTTTCAGGGCACGTCTTAATTTTAATTCCGAATAATCTTCTGCTGCATTCATGACCTCTGCAACGGTATTTTCGAAGAAACGTGACTGCATGCCGCTTGCCCCGACACTGCCGATTTCCTCTTTGTCTACAAGCAGGCAGACACTCGTGATCTCCGGTTTTTCCATTGCAAGCATTGCCATAAAGGAAGGGTATGCACATACTCTGTCATCATGTCCATATCCCATGATGATGCTGCGGTCAAAACCGTAATCTCTTGCCTCTCCTGCCGGAACGACCTCGATCTCTGCAGATAAGAAATCTTCTTCCTCTATATCATATTCTTTTGCAAGGATCTTCATGATATTTGCTTTTACTTTTTCTTTTGCAGCCTCTTTGTCATCGCCCGCTTCCTCTGCCGGAATACTTCCGATGATCAGATCAAGGTTCTCTCCCTCGATCACCTTCGCTGCCTTTTTCTCAAGCTGCTCTCCGGATAAATGGATCAAAAGATCGCTGACGCCAAATACCGGATCGCCCGGTTTGTCTCCGACATTAACTTTTACAACGGTACCGTCTTTTTTGGCGATCACACCGTGCAGTGCAAGTGGAAGTGTCACCCACTGGTATTTCTTGATTCCACCATAATAATGGGTGTCTAACATTGCGAAATCGGTATCCTCATATAACGGATCCTGTTTTAAATCCATACGCGGGGAATCGATATGTGCGCCAAGGATGTTCATTCCAGCCTCTAAGCCTTTCTTTCCGATCACGAACATGGCAATTCCTTTTCCCATGTTATTCGCATACACACGGTCGCCTGCTTTTAATTTTGTTCCTTTTTCTAATACTTCATCCAGATTTACAAAACCTGCTTTCTCGGCTCTTTTTGCAAATTCTGTGGTACATTCACGCTCTGTTTTGCACTCAGAAATAAATTTTCTGTAATCCTCTGCAAACTGAAATACCTCTTCTCTTTTTTTGCCTTCCGGGTATTTCTCCCATGCGTTTTTTCTTTCCATGACTGATATTGCCTCCATTTATGCTATTCTTTTGACTCCGGGCTTTTACTCATCATCGTCCGAAGATTTTTTTGTGAGATTTTCCTGCACACGGCGGTAAAGCTCCTGTGCTGCATTGTATCCCATCTTTTTCTGTCTGTGGTTGACAGCCGCCGCCTCACAGATGACGGCAAGGTTACGTCCCGGACGGATCGGGAGTGAGTGACATACTACCTTGTTGCCAAGAAACTCTGTATATTCTTCCTCTAATCCAAGACGGTCGTACTCATTTTCTTTCTTCCAGTCCTCTAACTTGATCACAAGGTCGATCTGCTGTTTTTCCTTGACACATTCTACACCAAACAGTGTTTTCACATCGATGATTCCGATACCGCGAAGTTCGATAAAGTAACGTGTGATATCCGGTGACGTTCCGATGAGTGTATGCTCATTGATCTTGCGGATTTCCACCACATCATCCGTTACAAGACGATGTCCTCGTTTGATCAGTTCGAGTGCAGCCTCACTTTTTCCGATACCACTCTCACCCATGATCAGAAGTCCTTCGCCGTAGACATCTACTAAAACGCCATGGATTGTAATACACGGTGCAAGCTGTTCATTCAGACAATAAATAAGCTCTGCCATGAATTCGGAAGTACTGCGTTTTGTGCCAAGCACCGGAATATTTTTCTCCTCTGCAATTTTCAGGAAAGAATCATCCGGCCGCAGATCCCTGCAGAAAATAACACACGGAATATCATATCCCATAAATTCACTGTAAATCTTTTCACGTTTTTCCTCGTCTAACTGCTGCAGATATGTGTACTCTACCGTACCGATGATCTGAACCCTCGACTGTTCAAAGTGTTTAAAATAACCACTGAGCTGTAACGCCGGTCTGTTTACATCGCTGATCATAATGCGATGTCCCTTTAATTCCATATCCGGCAGAAAATTACATAAATCCATGATCTGCGCGATCTTTGCTACTCCAACACCTTCCATATCCTTTGTCCTCTCCTAAACATATTTTTCGTAACGATTCTGACGACATTTTACCATAGATACCGGAATTCTTCAACTTGAATACCCGTGTTTATCTTCCCGAAAAAAAGAATAAACTGCCCGTGCCGCCTGCTCATTCATCGACTCTGTCTTTGCGAGTTCTTCCTCCGAAGCCTCACGGATCGCCTCAAGTGACTGGAACCGGCGCATTAAGGCTTTTCTTCGTGCCGAACCGATGCCCGGAATATCGTCAAGTACGGAATGTACCTGTTCTTTGCTTCTTAAAGATCTGTGATACTCGATGGCAAAACGGTGCGCTTCATCCTGGATCCTCGTGATCAGTTTAAAGCCCTCGCTTGTCCGGTCGATCGGTATCTCTTTATTCTGATAGTATAACCCTCTGGTGCGGTGATTATCATCCTTTACCATACCGCAGACCGGAATATTTATTTTCAGTTCATCAAGCACTTTTAATGCAATGTTTACCTGTCCGCGGCCGCCATCCATCATGATCAGATCCGGAAATCTTGTGAAACTTCCATATTCCTCTGACATTTCCCGTTCTGCAAGTTCTTTTTTCTCCTGCATACCGTGCGTAAAACGTCTGGTCAAAACCTCATGCATGGATGCGTAATCGTCCGGCCCTGTGATGGTTTTTAATTTGAATTTACGATAATCACTGCGTTTTGGTTTTCCCTTTTCGTAGACGATCATGGATCCTACCGTCTCAAAACCGTTGATGTTGGAAATATCAAATGCCTCCACGCGGGAAAGTCCCTCCATCCCCAGAAGATGCTCGATCTCTTTCATCGCGCCGATGGTTCTTCCCTCCTCGCGTTTGATTTTCTCGCGATCCTGGGAAAGTACAAGCTCTGCATTTTTCTGCGCCAGCTCTACCAATTTTTCCTTCATACCTTTTTGCGGAACACGGATATAAACCCTGGCTCCTCTTTTTTCAGTTAACCACTCGGCTAAGACCTCGTGATCCTCGATCTCCTCCGGCAGCATGATCTCCCTTGGAATAAATGGCGTTCCCGAATAAAACTGTTTTAAAAAAGTTGTTAAAATCTGGCTTTTGGTATCCTCTGTCCCGACCCTGACATAAAAATGATCCCTGCCGATCAGCTTTCCGTCACGGATGAAAAATACCTGCACCACGGCATCCCTGTCATCCGATGCAAGCGCGATGATGTCTTTATCCTCACCGTCGGTATGCGTGATCTTCTGTTTCTGCGCGATCTGGCGCACACTGCCTAAAAGCTCCCGGTATTCGATTGCCTTTTCAAATTCCAGATTTTCGGATGCCTCGTTCATTTTTTCTTCTAAGGATTTTAAGATCGGTGCATAGTTTCCATTTAAAAATTCGACGGCAGCATCGATTCTTTCCCGGTATTCTTCCCTGCTGATATAACCCTGACAGGGTGCCTGACACTGATGAATATGGTAATTAAGGCACGGACGTTCTTTTCCAATATCTCTTGGCAATACCCGGTTGCAGGTTCTTAAATGATAAATTTTTTTCAACAAATCTATCGTATCTTTCACCGCACCGGCACTGGTATATGGACCAAAATATCTGGATTTGTCTTTTTTCAGCTGACGGCAAAAGAGAACCCTGGGAAATTCTTCCCCCAGAGTCACCTTTATATAGGGATAAGTCTTATCATCCCGGAGCATGGTATTATACTTCGGTCTGTACTCTTTTATTAAATTGCATTCTAATACCAGTGCTTCTAATTCCGAATCAGTGATAATATATTCAAACCGGGTAATCTTCTTTACCATCTGGTCTTTCTTGATTCCTTCGTCATGGCACGCCTGAAAATACTGACGTACCCGGTTCCGAAGGCTTACTGCCTTACCTACATAGATAATGGCATCACTGGCATCATGCATGATATAGACCCCCGGCTGATCCGGAAGCTTCTTTAATTCTTCTTTAATATTAAACGTCATTCCCGTTCTCTTCTTTTTGGTCCTCTTCTTCCTTCTTTTCCTCATCCGGATCCGGCAGCCCTTTTAACTCACGGAATATCTTCATAAATTCTTTACCCGTAATGGTTTCATGTTCATATAAATAATCCGCAATATGGTCTAATACCTCGCGATTCTCTTCTAAGAGCTGATATGCCTCCTGATAGCAGTTATGAATCATGGTACGGACTTCTTCATCAATCTGTGCCGCTGTCTCATCGCCGCAATTCAAATGTGCTGCACCATCCAGATATGCATTATCTACAGAAGCCAAACTCATCATGCCAAATTTATCTGACATACCAAACTGTGTAATCATTGCCCTTGCAATCTTGGTCGCATTTTCAATATCATTTGCTGCTCCACTGGTTGCAGAATGGAATACCAGTTCCTCTGCTGCACGGCCTGCCATATAAGTCGTTATCTTGGCAATTAATTCATCCTTGGTCTCAAGAAATTTCTCTTCTTCCGGTGTCTGCAAGGTGTATCCCAATGCCCCCATGGTTCTTGGTACGATAGTAATTTTCTGTACCGGTTCTGTATTCTTCTGTAATGCAGTAACCATTGCATGACCTACTTCATGATAAGAAACAATCTTCTTCTCATGATTACTCATGGCACGGTCTTTCTTCTCTTTTCCACCAACTGCCACGATTTCAAAGGCTTCAAACAAATCACTCTGATTTACAAATTTACGGTTATGTTTTACTGCATTAATAGCCGCTTCATTAATCATATTTGCAAGATCGGAGCCAACCAGTCCAGCACTTGCCAGAGCAATTGCTTCCAAATCTACGGATTCATCCATATGCACATCTTTGGAGTGTACCTTCAGCGTCTCAAGACGACCCTTCAAATCCGGTTTGTCTACAATAATTCTACGGTCAAACCGGCCCGGGCGAAGTAACGCTTTATCCAGTACTTCCGGACGGTTTGTTGCTGCCAGAACTAAAAGCCCCTTTGAAGTATCAAATCCATCCATCTCTGCCAGCAGCTGGTTTAAGGTCTGCTCACGCTCATCGTGACCGCCGCCAAGACCTGCGCCTCTCTGGCGACCTACGGCGTCAATCTCATCAATGAAGATGATACACGGTGAGTTCTTCTTAGCCTGTTCAAAGAGGTCACGAACTCTTGACGCACCGACGCCGACAAACATTTCTACAAAGTCGGAACCTGAAATTGAGAAGAACGGAACGCCTGCCTCGCCTGCAACAGCTCTTGCAAGCAATGTTTTACCTGTACCAGGAGGGCCTACAAGGAGTACACCCTTAGGGATTCTTGCGCCGAGTTTATTATATTTATCCGGAGCTTTAAGGAATTCAACGATTTCTTCAAGCTCTTCCTTTTCTTCGTCTGCACCTGCAACATCTTCAAATGTGGTTTTGCGCTTTTCGTCATTTGTATTTTTGATTTTAGCCTTGCCGAAGTTCATTTCTTTTCCGCCAAGACCGCCGCCCATTTTCTTCATAATGAATATCCATACAACTACAAAGAGGATTCCCGTTACAAGTATAGGCAAAAATTCATATAAAAGTGTGTTGTCACTGCCTCTTTTAAGATCTTGATTAGGATTGTTTGGGTCATGCGGATCGGGGTTAAACGGTGCGATATCATCAAGGAATCTTTCAATATCAGCAAGCGTACCTCTTACAACAACATTTTTTGCTGAGCTCTTTGCATTTTTTCCGTCAGGATCTGTAGCTGTGATATTATCATCCGTTGTATTCTGAATAATGCTGTCAGCTGTAGCGATGTCCTTTGCGGGTTTAAGTTTTACACCCTCTTTAAGTGTAATTTCAATCGCACCTGTGCCGTAATTGATTATATAGCTTTCAACCTGATGATCTCTGAAAAGATTGACAAGCTGCGAGGTTGTGTAACTTGCAGATGAATTTTGGGTCATCAAAAATGCCACACCGAGCACAACCATAACCGCAACAGTGATATAAATAATTATGTTACGCAGTTTTTTGTCCAATAGGAATCACTCCTTTTTATATTATGAATTTAAAAGCGCA
>OHGU01000237.1_pt1 | contig 13249 bp, 6 predicted proteins | sample 1567871 | NCBI WGS metagenome assembly OHGU01 (sample SAMEA3879595, study PRJEB24766) | human gut metagenome | biome: human-associated habitat; feature: feces | place: USA | collected 1985/1987 | reverse complement strand
GAACACCGGAGCAGAGGAGCTTCACAGGGGCGTGGACATAGCAGTACCGACAGGAACGCTCGTGTATGCAGCCCATGACGGAACGGTTACGGAAGCGGCTTACGATTCATACTATGGGAATTATGTGGTGATTACGGACAGTAAGGGATATACCACAAAATATGCCCACATGGACAGCTTAAATGTATCCGCAGGGCAGAGTATAAAAAAGGGTGACAATATAGGCAAAAGCGGAAATACAGGAAGCAGTACCGGAAGCCACCTTCATATCGAATGTCTGTATAACGGGGAATATTATAACTCGTTATTTTATTTTGAAGCAGGAGAACAGACCATTTATGGAGAAACAACGGGCGGCACCGGAGGAGGAACCAGCAATGTGATACCGCCGGAATCCTATGATGATGCAACCGTACAGACGCTTATGCGTGAAGCAAACAGGTATCTGGGAATGCCATATACTTTTGGCGGCACAGCTCCGGCTAGTTTTGACTGTTCCGGTTTTGTATGCTGGGTATTTTCAAACAGTGGCGTACATAACCTGCCAAGAACCACAGCACAGGGCATTTATGACCAGTGTACTCCGGTATCAGCGGCAGATGCAAAGGCAGGGGACATTATATTTTTTACAGGAACCTATAATGCAGGACGTCCGGTTACACACGTTGGCATTTACTGCGGAAACGGTACGATGGTGCATTGCGGTGATCCAATTCAGTACACATCAATCAATACTTCTTACTGGCAGAGCCATTTCTATGGTTTTGGAAGATTGAATTAGCGAAGGGAGGAATTATTTTTGTCAGTAGAACGAATCAATTCACAGCTTAAAAAGGTCAGAGAGCAGATAGCACAGCTACAGGCAAAGGAAAAAGACCTTGCAGAACAGAAACAGATGGCGGAGGATGCCGAAGCCATGAAGATCATACGAAAATATAAAATCTCATCGGAGCGTTTGCAGATGTTAAACAAGCTCAGTGAGGATGAAGTCAGAAATTTATTACAGAAACGGGAACAGGAAAAGGAGGTTTCAATCAATGAAAAACAGGAAATTATCGGCTAGGGCGGTAGTGTCCCTTATGCTGTCGGCAATACTTTTTTGTATGCCGATTGGGGCATTTTTTGCCAACAGGACAAATACGATAGAGGTTCATGCGGAGGATACTGCCGAGCAGAAAACGGAAAGTGCAAGTGACGCAGAAAATACAGTTACACCCGGCAATGGCAGGGAAGAAAATTCAGGAACAGATACCGGAGAGGGAAAGACGGAAAATTCCACAGAAGGCACAACAGAAGATTCGTCTGAAGAAACACAGCCTGCCGCAAAATGCACCTGCAAGGAAAAATGCAGTCAGTATGCGGTGGATGAGGATTGTGCGGTGTGTGCAAAGGACTATAAGGAATGTGCCTATATCAATCCGAGTGTGAAAATTACAATCAATACACCTTCTGGGTGGCATAACGATACCACGAAAGTAACAGTCAAGGTGGAGGATACTATTGTATCCGGCAATTTTACCATTCAGACAGTAAAGGCAAAAGTCGGACAGAATGGAAGCTGGACAGATATTACCGAGGATATGTACATAGAGATTTCCGAAAACAGCACCATTTATGTGCAGGTCACAGACCAGAAGGGCAAGACCTATGAGAAAAATCGCTATATCAAGTGCTTTGATTTTACGAAGCCTACCTTAAATGCGGCAGTCAGCGACGGTCTTTTGAGCATTCAGGCACATGATACGGATTCCGGTATCAAGGCAATCTATGTCAATGGCTATGAGTTTACAGAGCATACGAATGGAGCCTTGAATATCCGTCTGCAACAGTTCGATGCAGGGTATCAGTATTTCACGATTTCTGCCATGGATAATGCAGGAAATACCTCTGAAATCTATAAAACAGCCAATCCGTATTACACCGATCCGGAGAATAAGGACAGCAGTGAAAAAGATCCGGCACAGCAGCTCCCAGTGGATGCGTCGGCAACCAAACCTAGCTCTGCAACCGCACAGGTCACAGAACATACAAAAACGGATGTGAATGGAAATACAGTTTCCCAGACAGGCAGTGGAACAACTTCAAGCAGTTCCGCAACAGCAAAGCAATCTCCAAGTACGGGAGATACTTCTAAGGATGCAGACCAGAGCAGTGACAGTCAGACTTCTGAAAAAGGCAAGGAATTTTACACAATCCAGACTGCATCAGAAAAGGTATTTTATCTTGTGATTGATCGTGATGGGGAAGATGAAAAGGTGTATTTCCTTACAGAAGTCAGTGAAAAAGATCTGATGAACTTCACACTTTCTGATTCGGTGACACTTCCGGAAGTAGATACGGTTTATGCAGAACCAGAGAAAAAAGCAGAGGAAGAAAAGCCGGAAACGACAGAGTCAGCCGAGAAAGATAAGGTAGAGGATGATATTCAGATGCCTGAAGATAAAAGTCCATTTGGAACGTATCTTTTGATTGCACTGGTTGCAGTCGGAGCTGCGGCAGGAGGATATTACTTCAAAGTCTATAAACCAAAGCATGAATATGATGACGAGGATGAGATGGAAGAGGATGAAAATGAATCCGAAGATTCAGAGTCAGAAAAACGGGAAGTAGACGATGCAGATGAGCAGGAAGAAAGTACAGAACCGGAAATCCTGAGAGATGAAGATTTTGACGATAATGTGCTGGAAGATGAAGAAGAGGAGCAGGAGTAAATGAAATTAGTGATTGCAGAAAAGCCATCGGTTGCGATGGCACTGGCTTCCGTGCTTGGAGCCAGAACAAGAAAAGATGGCTACGTGGAGGGAAACGGTTATATCGTTTCCTGGTGCGTAGGACATCTGGTGGGATTATGCGATGCATCGGAATACGATGAAAAATATAAAAAATGGAGATATGAAGATCTGCCGATTGTGCCGGAATGTTGGAAACACAAGATTTTGGAGGGTACAAAGAAGCAGTTTGGAATCTTAAAGAAACTGATGAGAGATTCCGAAGTGAATGAAGTAATCTGTGCAACTGATGCAGGACGTGAAGGTGAGTTAATCTTTCGTTTGGTGTATGAGCAGGCAGGATGCAAAAAGCCGATGAAGCGGCTCTGGATCTCTTCCATGGAAGAACAGGCAATTAAAGATGGATTTGCGTCATTAAAAGACGGTTCGTGTTATGACAGTCTCTATCAGTCAGCACTTTGCAGGGCAAAGGCAGACTGGCTGGTGGGAATCAATGCGAGCCGTCTTTTTTCCGTTCTGTATAACCAGAATCTGAAAGTTGGAAGAGTACAGACACCAACACTTGCCATGATCGTGGATCGAAATCAGAAGATCAAGGAATTTACCAAAGAGAAATATTATATGGCTCATATCAAGTTTGACGATATGGATGCGGTCACAGAGCATTTTCAGAAAAAAGAAGATGCAGATAGAGTGGCTGCGGACTGTATGGAGCGTATGTGCGAAGTGGAGAAGGATGATGTGAAAGAGAAAACGGTCCGTCCTCCGAAGCTTTATGATTTGACCACTCTGCAGAGGGAAGCAAACAGAATGTTTGGTTATACCGCACAGCAGACATTGGATGCCGTGCAGGAGATGTATGAGCAGAAGCTTGTCACTTATCCGAGAACAGACAGCCAGTATCTGACAGATGAGATGGGAGACAGCACAGAAACTCTGATTCAGATGTTACTTGGAAAAATGCCATATGCCGAAGGTCTGGAATATCAACCGGACGTGAGTAAGGTATTAAATTCAAAGAAAGTATCCGATCACCATGCGATTATCCCAACCATGGAAGTAGCCAAAGCGGATATTGGTGAACTGAAAGAACGAAGCCGCAAGATTTTGTATCTGATCAGTGCCAGAGTTCTGACAGCAACTGCAGATCCTTATATTTATGAGAGTCATAAATGTCAGATTACCTGCAATTATCATACGTTTTATCTCAATGCAAAGAAAACAAAACAGGAAGGGTTCAAGACAATTGAGAAAAAACTGAAACAGTTCTTTGGAATCATTGCAGAAAAAGAAGAGCCGGAGTTGGATATCTGGGCAGGCAAGCATTATGGTCCCTGTGATTCTTTTGTATCGGAGCATTTTACACAGCCACCGAAACAGTACACAGAAGATACCCTGCTTTCTGCAATGGAACGTGCAGGAAATGAAGAACTGACCGAAGATACGGAAAAGAAAGGACTTGGCACACCGGCAACAAGGGCAGCAATCATTGAAAAACTGATTCAGTCTGGCTTTGTGAAAAGGGAAAAGAAAAATCTGGTGCCGACAGATGATGGAAATGTGCTGATTACGGTTCTACCGGATGAGATTAAATCTCCGAAGATGACCGCAGAGTGGGAAATGGCATTGAATCACATTGCCCAGAATACAGAGACAGCAGATGAATTCCTAAATGGGATTACAGAGCTGATGCAGGAACTGGTTGCCAGATATCAGGGTATTTCAGAAGAAAAGAAAGACCAGTTTCATGGAAAAGCAAAAGGAGAAATCATTGGCAAATGTCCCCGCTGTGGAGCAGATGTCAGGGAAGGGAAAGTAAACTTTTACTGTTCTGACCGGAACTGTGCTTTTACCTTATGGAAGAATGATAAATTCCTTGCAAGCCAAGGGAAAAAGATGGATAAGACGACAGCAAAGAAGTTCCTGTCTAAAGGAAAAATCCATTATAAGGATCTGGTATCAAGAAAAACAGGGAGACAGTATGAAGCAACTGTGGAGATGGTCGATCCCGGAGAGGGAAATGTACAGTTCAATCTTATTTTTCCACAACGATAAGTAGTGTATTGCAGGCAGTCTAAGGACTGTCTGTTTTAATACAAATATATGAAAGAGAGGACCTTAGCATGAAGAAAAAAGGTAATTTTAGAAAAGTAGTATCTGGCTTGCTGGCAGGCATGACAATGCTTAGTACAGTGTTATCTCCGATGACTGCATATGCAGCGGAGATCCAGCCAGAGGAAAAACCGCCACTTTATGAGGAAGTGAAAGAACTTCTGGATGAAGATGAGGTGGTGACTGCCAAAGATTATGAAATCGAAATAGGCAGTGTATTTGATGTGAAATCAGACTACACAGGACTGGAAATCAAGGATGATAACAAGGTTAAAGTCACATTTGAGGAAGCAAAGAACGAAAAGAATGAGGATTTTACGACAGATCATGCGGACACTTACAAAGCGGTCTATTATGTGGAACCGGTAAATCAAGAGCATCCGAAGTACCAGATCAGCCGAAAACTGATTGTGCGTGAGAAAGAAACAGAAGCTCAGACTGAAACTGCAGGGAGTGAAGCAGTGACCGAATCAGAAACCGCTGGCAGTGAACAGCAGACAGAGGAAGCGGAGGATTCAGAAGCAGACTCGGAGATTACCGATATTGACGCTGATGAATTTGATGATTTGGTAGAGCAGGCACAGAATCAGGATACCTATGATGAAGAATCAGGGTTAGAGCTTCATGATGTTTTGGAACAGGCAGGAGACGAAGGTGTGGATCTTGATGCTATGGAAGAAGGAGAGATTGCAACATTTGAAGCAGTTTCGGCTTATTCAGCAAGAAGTACACAGCAGGTAACAATTGAAAAAGGACCACTGTATAGATATGCAGATTATAATCTTGGAACCTATCTGACAGAGCCGTACTATATCAGCTACGGAAGCGTCAGAGCAACTGCGTATTGTGTACAGCCAGCAAAACCTGGACCAGGATCTGGAAATTATACAATCACAAAGATTGGGGACAATCAGGCGTTAGCAAAAGTGTGTTATTACGGTACAGATGCCGCAGGGAGCGAAAGCTTTTTTGCGAATAAACACACGGATTTCTCAGAAGGAAAAAGATTCATCATTATTCACATGGCTGCATCTTATGCCAATGGAAGCAGTGATGCATTCTATGGAACAAATACTACAGGCGAGGCTTTGGCAAAAGAACTCTATAATTATTGTGTGAATAAGCCGGAAATACCAGATGTAGCGATGTCATTTTCCAAACCGAATGTAAAAGCTTATGTAGATGGAAATGTTCAGAGAACGGAGAACATTAAGTTCAACGCATCTTCCCAGCAGAAAATCACAATGGACTTACCAAAAGGAGTAAAGCTCCATAATGTATCTACTGGAACCGTAAGTGCGGCAGGTGCAAGCGTAACAATTGGAGGAGGAACCACGTTTTATCTCTCAGCTCCTCTGACACAGACAAGAGATGTAAGTGATACTTTTTCTGCAAAAATGAAGGGAAGTATTACAAAAGATTATTCAGCATATAAATTGACTACGAATGCAAGTGTTCAGGATCTGGCATTTGTATTTGGAGAAGGTGTTGCTGATGAAAAATATGTAAGCTTAAAGGTGTCCTGGATTGAACAGGCTACGATCGAAATCGTAAAGAAAGACGATACAGCGAATGTCAATCTTGCAGGTGCAGTATTTGGCGTTTACAGCGATGAGGCTTGTACAAAGCTGATCACTCAGATGCCGGCAACAGATAAGAATGGAAAATCTTCTGTTACGATCATCAAGACACAGGATACTGTTTATCTGAAAGAGATCACAGCACCAAAGGGATATGTAGTAAATGCAACGGCAACAAATGTAAAACTGGTAGCAAGTAAGACCTCAGCTGTAACCGTGGAAAATAAGGAACAGCTGGCAGAGCTTACCATTTACAAAGAAGGACAGGTTCTGACCGGAGCAGATGTCAGTGAAAATGGAACGGTATTTCAGTATGAAAACCGCAGACAGAAAAATGCAGTGTATAACGTGTATGCCGGGGCAGATATCGTAACAGCTTATGGCACAAAAGTGTACAGCAAAGGTGACCTTGTAAAAGAAAACCTGACAACAGGTGAGAATGGTTCTGTCACACTGAAAAACCTGCATCTTGGAACCTACGTGGTAAAAGAAACAAAAGCACCGGACTCTTTCTATAACGGCAGCGAAGAAAAGTCAGTGACTCTAACTTATGCTGGTCAGAATAAAGAAGTTGTATTTGCAGATGTGACTTTTAACAACGAGAGACAGAAAGCAGATGTTTCCGTAGTAAAACAGGATAAAGACACCAAGAAACCACTGAAAGGCGGTATTTTTGCTCTGTATGCATCCGATGATATCAGAAATGCAGACGGAAGCGTTGTTGTGAAAAAAGGAACGCTGATTGAGAAAGTAACTACTGGCGCAGACGGAACTGCAAAATTCACAGTAGACCTGCCAATCGGATATTCCTATTCTGTAAAAGAAAATCAGGCACCGGAAGGCTATGTAAGAAATACAGAAGATGTGTATACGTTCAAGTTTTCTTACACCAATGATAAAGAAGCAACCGTATCTTTTGCCCATACCTTCAGCAATGACCGTGTGACAGCAAAGATTAATCTTTATAAAGTGGATAAAGAGACAGGAAAAGCAGTACCGCAGGGAGATGCGACACTGAAAGGTGCAGTTTATGGACTGTATGCCCGTGAAGATATCGTGCACCCGGATGGAGCAACGGGAACTATTTATAAAGCAGGAGAGCAGGTAGCTTCTCTTACAATAGATGACAAAGGACAGGCTTCTGTAAATGGCTTATATCTTGGCAAATATTATGTCAAAGAGATTACTCCGCCGACCGGATACCTGGCAGATGCAGAAGAGCATGATCTTACGTGCAGTTATGAAGGAGATATGACAGCAGAAGTAAAAAGAGAGTGCACTTCCAGTGAGCAGGTCATCAAGCAGCCATTCCAGATCATCAAAGCAGCCAACAATGGGAAGACAGATGCAGATCTGTTATCCGGAGCTGGATTTACAGTTTATCTGAAATCTTCCCTTACAAAGAAAGCAGATGGAAGCTATGATTTTGATTCTGCCAAACCAGTAGTGAGTGGAGAAAATGGAGCAACGGAGATTTTCACAGATGAAAAAGGATATGCCTGCAGTATTCCATTACCATTTGGAAGCTATATCGTGCGTGAAACTACAACACCGCACAATTACAAGCCGGTCGATGATTTTGAAGTGAATATCACAGAGCATCATCCAAATGAGCCGCAGATCTGGCGAGTGCTTCTGGATGAAGAGTTTAAGGCAAAACTGAAAATCGTGAAAAAAGACGATGAAACAAAGAAATCCGTATTGATTGCCGGAACAGAATTTAAGGTATATGACCTGGACAACAAAAAGTATGTGGAACAGGTAACAACGTATCCTGTGACAACTACTCATAAGTCCTATTTTACGGACAGTCAGGGATATCTGATCATGCCGAAGAATCTAAAGATCGGACATTACCGGATTGAGGAAGTCAATGCACCGGAAGGGTACACAATCAACAAGAACTATGTAGAGATTGCAGTGGATGCAAACACAGCATACCAGATGGATTCTGAGAGCGGAGATGCCATTATTACGGTAGATTACGAGAACCATCCGGTAAAAGGAAAGTTGATGATCTATAAAAAAGGTGAGATGCTGACCGGATACAAGAAGGATTTTGTTTATGAAGAAAGATACCTGAAGGGTGCATCATTTAATGTCTATGCAGCTGAAAATATCTATACACCGGATTATCAGAAAGATGAAAACGGAAACAGACAGCTGATCTATGCAAAAGATGCACTGGTAACAACGGTAACGACTGGAGAAGACGGAAAAGCAGTTGCTGATAACCTGCCACTTGGTTCTTACTATGTAGTAGAAAAGACTGCACCGGAAGGATTTGTCCTGAACCATGACAGATCAGATGTCGCATTTGTCTATGCAGATCAGGATACACCTGTGATCGAACAGGAAGTGACTGTTGGCGATGACCGACAGAAAGTTGCAATCCAGGTAGAAAAACAGGATGCAGAGAATGGTGCAACCGTAGCAGGGGCTGTCTTTGGTATCTATAACAAAGAGGATATCAAGGCAGATGGAAAAGTGATTGTGAAAGCAGATACACTCTTACAGAAAATGACTTCTGATAATGATGGTCTTGCAGCATGTACGCTGGATCTGCCACTTGGACAGTATTATGTGAAAGAGTTAAAAGCACCGGTGGGATTTGTATCCTCTGATGAAATTCTGAATCTGGATGCTTCTTACCAGGGACAGGATGTGAAGACAGTAAAACTGAAAACAGTGAAAAAGAACCAGCCGACAACAGTAGAAATCACGAAATCTGATGTAACAACAGGTGTGGAACTGGATGGGGCAAAACTCACCGTTCTTGATAGAGAGGGGAATGTCGTAGATCAGTGGACTTCTGTAAAAGATCAGCCACATGTGATCAAACGACTGACAGTTGGTGAGGAATACACCATTCGTGAGGAAATGGCACCTTATGGTTATCTGAAAGCAACGGATGTGAAGTTCACGCTGGAAGATACCGCAGAGATTCAGAAAGTAGAGATGAAAGATGAAGTTCCGACAGGACTTCTGATCATCAACAAAAATGGAGAGTTTTTGGATAAAGTGACACTTCTGGACAATGTAAAAGGTACTGTGGAGCATCTCTTTGAATATGTAACCGGAAGTCTTACAGATGTAACTTTCGATGTATTTGCTGCGGAAGATATCAAAGCGGCAGATGGTGTCAGTGAAGATTATTTCAAAGCAGATGAAAAAGTAGGAACCATTACTACGGATTCCAATGGTATTGCACAGATGGGAGATCTACCGGCTGGCAAGTACTATGTGAAGGAAGTAAAAACAGCCCATGGTTATGTGCTGGATAAAGAGCCGAGATATGTTGACCTTTCCTACCGTGATCAGGATACACCAGTCATCACTTATGATGAAAAATGGCAGAATGCCCGTCAGAAAGTAAAGGTTACGGTTCTGAAGAAAGAAAAAGATACAGAGCGTGTCCTTGCAGGTGGCGTCTTCGGTCTTTATACCAGTGAAGATATCAAAAATGCAAAGGGCGAGGTACTTCTTGAGAAAGACAGTCTGATCGAGCAGCGAGTAACAGATGAAAAAGGACAGATCACTTTTACGGCAGATCTTCCAGTAGATGGAAAATACTATGTGAAAGAAATCTTTGCGCCGGACGGATTTGTTACAACAGAAGAAGTACAGGAATTTACCTTTGAATATGCCGGAGAAGATCAGGCAGAAGTAAGCTACGACTTTACTTTTGAAAATCAGCCAACCACAGTGGAGCTGTCCAAAACAGACCTGACAACAGGTAAAGAACTTCCAGGTGCACACCTGAAAGTAACGGATTCAGATGGCAATACAGTAGATGAATGGACTTCTACGGAAGAATCCCATGTGATCAAAGAACTGGTTGTTGGTAAGGAATACACCATGACAGAGACAAAACCGGCTGATGGATATGTCACTGCAGAAAGTATTACCTTTACAGTAGAGAATACAGCAGAAATTCAGAAAGTAGAGATGAAAGATGATGTGACAAAAGTAGAGATCAGTAAGACTGATATCACAGGAGAAACTGAGATTCCAGGTGCGAAACTGACGATTCTCGATAAGGATGATCAGGTAGTAGAGAGCTGGACTTCTACAGAGGAAGCACACTATATCGAAAAACTTCCAATCGGTAAATATACCTTACGTGAAGAGCAGGCACCGAAAGGATATCTTCTGACAGCCGATGTGACATTTGAGGTGAAAGATACCGGAGAAATCCAGAAAGTGGCTATGAAAGATGATACTGCCAAGGGAAAAGTGATTCTCAATAAGACAGATAAATCATCAGGAGAACCGCTGAAAGGGGTAGAATTTGAACTCCGTGACAGCAAAGGAAAGGTTCTGGAAACCTTAAAGACAGACGCTGCCGGTCATGCAGAAAGTAAGCTGTATGAGATTGCCACATTTAAGAACGGCAAATATGATACAGCAATCAAGTATTATCTGGTGGAAACAAAAACACTGGATGGATACACACTGGATCAGACCAAGCATGAAGTGACATTTGCTTATGCGAATGACAGTACGCCGGTCGTGGAAGTCACTTTCAATCTGACAAATGAGAAACCGGAAGTTCCAGAAACACCGAACACACCGGATACACCACAGTCCCATGAAGAGACAAAAGTATCAAATGCACCAAAAACAGGTGACAGCACGAATATTTGGCTGCCGATTCTGCTTCTGGTAATCTCCACAGGAGGTATGGCAGGACTTTATATCTGCAGAAAAAGGAAAAACAAATAAGGAAATCAACGGTTATGATTGGGAGCTTCTATGTGAGGCTCCCTTTTTCATACAAAAAAATCACAGAAAGGAACAGAAAACTATGATGAAAGCAATGGAAAAAAGACAGGAAGCACGAAAAAACCAGGAGAAAACTTTAAAGAGAATGATGGCTTATCAGAAGAAAGCCGAGCAGATGGTCAGCAGAAAAAGAATGAACCATCACATGATCAGAAAGGGGTAAAAGCGTATGATGAACAGAAAAGAATTTTATGAATATGTCAAAGACAATGTAAAGGAGTATCTGCCAGAGTCTTATAAGGACGCAGAAATTAAACTGCAGGAAGTAGAAAAAAACAACGGGTTGAAGTTGACAGGTATTACGATTCCAAACGGAGATCAGAGAATCGTACCGACAGTCTATCTGGATTCCCTCTACCAGGAATATATCCATGGAAAAGATGTAGACTCTTGTGTTGGGGATGTGGCTGATATGCGTATTGAGGCACAGGGAAAAGCGGAATTTCTTGATATGGGAGTTCCAGATATTTTGGATTATGAAAAGATGAAAAATAAGTTACAGGTAAGAATTTGTGACAAAGAATGGAATACCGATCGTCTGGCAGATAAAGTAGTCACAGAACACGGAGATTTTGCAGCTTATTATGCAGTAAACCTGGAGGAAAATGGAGAAGGGATCAGCAGTATTCCAGTAACTGTTTCTCTGATGAACGAATGGGGAGTATCTGTCGAACAGATTCAGGCAGACGCGATGATGGCAGATAAGAACAGAGGAGTGCAACTGGTGGATATGACACAGATTGTCGAATCCATGATTTTTGGAGGAACACCGAAGAATCTTTTGAATGAAAAACTGGATATGGAAACCGTGGAGAATCCAATGTTCTGCCTTACCAATGAATCAAAGATGAATGGAGCTTCTCTATTATTGCAGGAAGATATTCGAAAACAGATTGGGGAATGCCTGGGAAGCGATTTCTTTGTTATTCCATCTTCCGTTCATGAAGTGCTGATTCTCCCTGACAATGGTATTTTTCAGGTTCCAGAATTAAATGCGATGGTACAGGAAGTCAATGAGACACAGGTGGAAAGACAGGAACAGCTTTCTGATAAGGTTCAGTTCTGTGACAAAAAGACCGCAGTAATGGAAAATGCTGAGCGCAGGGAAGCTCGTTTGGAGAAAGAAAAAGCAGCCGAAAAAGCGGAAGTAAAAGGTGGAATCCATGGAAGACTGGAGAAAGCTAAGGCAGAAATCAAGGCAAAAGAGGCAGACAAAGTGCCAAAGAATAAGTCGAAAGATCTTGCCGCAGCATTATAAAGAGAAGTAACGATGATTTTAAGGGGACTGTGCCAAGCAGTCCCTGATTTTATGAAAAGGAGTAGCACATGGCAAATAAATTATATGCAATGGAACAGCTGACGGAAGAGGTGGCAAAAGATGTAGCTGCCAGTCCGCAGGAATGGATGCGGTTCCTTGACATTGCATCCAAACTGTATAAGTATACTTTTCCAGAACAGCTTTTAATTTATGCACAACGACCGGAAGCAACTGCCGTAGCATCCATGGAAATCTGGAATCAGAAGATGTACCGATGGATCAAAAAGGGATCTAAGGGGATTGCCTTGATTGACAATACTTCCGGACCGAAAACAAAACTTCGGTATGTATTTGATGTGCAGGACACTTATAAAGTGCGGAATCTTGGAAAGGATCCTCAGTTATGGAATCTTCCAGTGGAAGGAGAACAGCTGGTGGCAGATTATCTGCAGGAGCAGTTATCATTGGAAGAGACAGAAGGAGGATTTGCTGAAAGTCTGCATCAGGCAGCGAAGGAGAGTATGCAGGAATGGCTTCCAGATGCATTGGAAGAACTAAGACTGGATGTGACAGGGACATTTTTGGAAGAACTGGACGAACAGAATCAGGAAGTAGAATTCCGGGAACTGATGACCAATAGTGTCTGGTATGTATTACTAAACAGGTGTGGACTGGATGTACAGGAATATCTGGATGCAGAGGATTTTCGGCATATTACGGACTTCAATCAGCTGAAAGTATTAGGACATCTGGGAAGTGCAGTCAACGAGATCAGCAGACCAGTT
>OHGU01000225.1_pt1 | contig 13742 bp, 10 predicted proteins | sample 1567871 | NCBI WGS metagenome assembly OHGU01 (sample SAMEA3879595, study PRJEB24766) | human gut metagenome | biome: human-associated habitat; feature: feces | place: USA | collected 1985/1987 | reverse complement strand
ATATTCTCTCTGCGCCGCCTCATCATCCGAATAAAGGGAAACGTACTGCTGAACGACATCCCACGCAGATGAAAAATCACCGCTGTACTCATAAGCAATGATCTGATTTGACAAAAGCTCCTGCTGATTTGTGACATTATCCATCGCAAGTCCCTGTCTGATATCCTCTAACGCCGCTTCATAGTTGCCTTTTTCCATCTGGATCTCGGCAAGCGCATTCATTGCCACAGAGTCCGCTGTACCACTGTCGACATATGCCTGATAATATTTTTCCGCATTTGCAGAATCTTCTTCCGCTTCATAGACCTGTGCAAGGTAAAGGTTTGCTTTGGCACTGTCCTTTTTGACTGCTCCTTCTAACTCTTTGACTGCATTATCATATTGTCCGAGCAGATAATAAATCCTGCCGCGCCAGGTAAGATTTTCTGCGGAATTTCCCTTGATATCAAACGCTTATTACCGGCAAGGTTCTCATAAATCCCAACATACAGTTCATAATCATCCGGGTTATATTTGACAGCATTGGCAAAATCTTTTTTTGCCGTATCCGTATCCTGCTGCTTTAGACTCAGACATCCATGCAGATAATATGCGTTGCCGTTTTCCTCATCATAATCGATCATCGCCTGATAAGTAGCAAGAGCTCCCTCTATATCTCCACCGGCATACTGTGCTGCCGCCTTATAATAGCAGATGTCGAGTTCTGTATCTGTAATCTTCCCCACACACTGGGATAGTGCGCTGTTAAAAGCAGCCACTGCACCTTCATAATCACCGGACTGCATACTGTTAATCCCAATCTTGCGGAAATCCAGTTCATCTTCTAAGCGCTCATTGGTACATCCGGTAAAAAGTGCAGCAAACAATACTGCCCCTGCAACCATGTATGGCAATCTGTGTTTCTTCATATTATAATAATTCCTTTTCCCTACAATTCTTCAAATACCAGCCGCATATCATACCACACGGCTCCCCCGTGCTTTGACATGGACTTTCCTTCATTTACAAAACCAAATCTCTCATAAAATGGAATAAGACTCTCTTTACACGTTAAAACGATCCCTTTTCGTTCCTGCTCTTTGACATCCGCGATCACGCGCTCCATGAGTTTCGACGCACATCCCATTTTCTGATACTCCGGCAGCGTTGCCACTCCAAAGATCATCTGCCACTGTCCCTCTTCACGGTGCATTGTGGCATCCTCAAACATCTCATCCCGCAGGATTGGAATATCTGTCGTCATTCCATTGATCATGCTTGCCAGTTTCCCGGAATCCTCCAGTAACCAGAAATGATTCGGGAATACGGTCAGGCGTTTTTCAAAAGAATCCTTTTCTGCTGCTTCTTCCGGTGGAAAACACTGTCTTTCCAACTCTGTGACCGCATCTATATCATTTATTGTTGCAAATCTTATGTCCATTGTTTTTGTCTCCATTTTTAATTCTTGCTGCACTTCATTCCGCAGTGCACGTCCGAAAAATCAGAGATTTTCCGGACTGACGGGCTTTCGCCCTATCAACGAAGCAAACAATAAAAAAGTGCCTGCAAGCAGTCATTTTTTATTGTTCACTTCGTTGGCACTGCTCAATGCTTACGCACATTATACCATACCTTTTTGATGTTTTGCATTGATTTTGAAACTTTTTGTGGCTATGCTATATCTAATAGTCAGATGATTCGAATGAATCAAATATTTGCAAAGGAGGATCTGATCTTGAAATTCTTTTCCGGAAAAGAAAAAAAACATACAGCAGAATCTAATGATGATCTCATCGAACGATTGCTGCTTGAGAATTACAACCGCTACTATCATCTTGCATACAGCTATGTACATAATCCCGACGATGCCAGTGACATTGTACAAAACGGAGCCTATCTGGCGATCAAAAACAGTGCTTCCCTAAGGCAGCCGGAATATGCGGCGACCTGGATTTACCGCATCATGTTAAATGAGATTTTTCATCATTTAAAGCGGCCGGATACCATTTCTTACGAGGATTCACTGATCGCAGAGGGAAAACCGGACCAGTATCAGGACTTAGATCTTAGAACTGCGCTCGATTCTTTGTCCCCGGAGGATAAGGCGATCGTGGAACTTCGGTATTTCGAGGACTTAAAAATCGAAGATATCGCCCGCGTCTTAAATGAAAATGTCAATACCATAAAAAGCCGTCTGTACCGCAGTATGCAGAAGTTAAAACTGAAAATGGAGGTAACCGAATGAACACCAATGATTTTTATCAATTAAAAAAATCCTATGACACCTCGCAAATGCCTGAAAAGGAGGTCATAAAAATGAAAGAAAAAATGAATCAGGCGAAAGCCGAGAAGAAGAACAAACACAATAAAACCATTATCACAAGAATCTGGGTTGGCGCTGCCGCAGCAATCGCAGCGTTTGTCATCCTGCCAAATACTTCACCGAGTATCGCCTATGCGATGGAACAGATCCCACTGCTTGGAAATTTGATCGAGGTCGTCACATTCCGCGATTACCAGTACAGCAGCGACAGAAACAACGCCGATGTCAATGTTCCAAAACTGGTACCGGAAACTGTCGCTTCCACTGAAAAAACAACGGAAGACCCGGTTGGGGAAAATTTAAAGAAATCAACCGATGAGATCAATGCGGAGATTGAAAAGATCAGCGACAGCCTGATCGCAGAGTTCAAACAGAACATGAACAACGAAGGTTATCAGGATATCATGATCAAACATGAGGTCATCAACACAACTGACGACTATTTTACCTTAAAACTGATGTGTTATCAGGCTGCCGGAAGCGGTTATGAGATGGATTATTATTACACGATTGATTTAAAGACCGGGGAACGCCTTGCGTTAAAAGATCTTTTTAAAGAGGGATCTGACTATATCACTCCGATCAGTGAAAACATCAAATCCCAGATGCGCGGGCAGATGGATGCCGATGAAAATGTCTCCTACTGGCTGGATGATACGGAAGTTCCTGAATGGAACTTTACCTCCATTAACGATGACACTTCCTTCTATATTAATGCTGACGGAAATCTCGTCATCAGCTTCAACGAGGGCGATGTCGGTCCGATGTCTATGGGTGTTGTGGAATTTACGATCCCGCACGATGTGATCAACTTTATTTTTATTTTTTTGCCATTATTTCTGTTTGCCTATTATGTCACACCTGCTGCTTTCAGAAACAGTACACTCTTTGCAGGGAGCATCCTGTTTTATGCAGTCGGAGTGATCAAACAGCCATATGCACTGTTTCTGTTAATGGTTCTGACCTATCTCAATTATGTGTTCGGAATCCGCCTTTATCAGATACACAATCCAAGAAAAAAGAGACTCTTTTTGACAAAAGTTATTTTTTTCGATTTTTTATGGTTGTTTTTGTTTAAATATTCCAGACATTTATCTCTGCCGCTCGGAATCAGTTTTTATACGTTCCAGCTGACTGCATATCTTTTTGATATCTATTACGGACGTATTTTACCGGAACGGGATTTTGTGACATTCGGCACTTACATCAGCATGTTCCCAAAATTAATTTCCGGACCAATTACCCCGTATGAGATGCTGCGCAGGCAGCTTCACAGTGCAAGACGCTTTCTGCCCGAAAATCTGGCGGAGGGTATGAAACTTTTTATCCGGGGACTTGGCTTAAAAGCGATTCTGGCGAATCAGTTTGGCAGTCTGTGGGCAAATGTTGGCACGATCGGATATGAAAGTATCTCCACGCCGCTTGCATGGCTTGGAATCTACGCATATTCTTTCCAGATTTACTTTGATTTTTATGGTTATTCCCTGATGGCAGCAGGTCTGGGCAGAATGCTTGGTTTTAAGCTTCCCATAAACTTTATGCACCCCTATCTCTCCACAAGCATGACAGAATTCTGGCGGCGCTGGCATATTACACTTGGACAATGGTTTCAGACCTACATCTATATTCCACTTGGCGGCAACCGCACAGGTACCTGCAAATGGATCCGCAACCTGCTTGTCGTGTGGATACTTACCGGAATCTGGCATGGCACAGAATTTCATTTTATTCTGTGGGGATTTTCCCTGTTCGTCATTGTATTGACAGAAAAACTGCTGTTGAAAAAATTGACGGACCGATACGCGCTGGCCGGACATCTTTATATGGCAGTTCTGATCCCATTGTCGTGGATGCTCTTTGGAATCAGTGATCCCGGCAGTATCGAAGTCTACACCCGGAAATTATTTCCATTTTTTTCCGCCGATGATGCCATTATTTATGTGAATGATTTCTGGAAAAATTTAAATGATTTCCGCTTTATCATCCCTGCCGGCTTCCTTTTTTCTACAAGGCTTCCGGTCCGCTTTTTAAAAAAAATCAGGGGCTCTGTGCCAGAAATTTTTGTCTATCTGGCAATTTTCTGGGCTTCTGTTTACTGTATTTACGTTGGCTCTAATGACCCATTTTTATATTTCAGATTTTAACGAAGGAACACTATGCGAAAAAAAATATCTGCCATATTGTTTTATTTTTTCTTTTTGATAAGCTGCCTTCTGATTCCACTCATTTACTTATATGTAACGTTAAACATAAATGCAGCCAAAAATACTTCCTTGTCCGTGTCTTCTGTCTCCGCCGCACAAAAACAGGACACCACGACACCATCGGACACTTCCGGTGCGCCATCTGACAATACAGACCGGCAGGATATCCCGGACACAGAAGTTCCGATGACAGAAATGACCACTGTTGATGCAGATTATTTCGATGACGCTTTAATGATCGGTGATTCCCGCACTGTCGGATTAAAAGAATATGGTACGTTGGGCAATGCCACCTTTTATTGTGATTCGGGTCTCAGTATCTATGATCTGGAAAACAAAAAAATTATGGTGGACGGTATCGGAAAGGTCAGTATCTCTGATCTTTTAGCCAGCCATACCTATCATAAAATATATCTGATGCTCGGCATTAATGAACTTGGCTACGATGTCACACAGACATTTGAAAAATATGCGTCGTTTGTAAATTTTCTGCAAACCATGCAGCCGGATGCGATCATTTATGTGGAAGCAAATCTTCATGTGACTGCACAGCGCTCAGACTCGGATAAGACATTCAATAATGCCAATATCAACGCCTTTAATCAAAAAATTTCGACATTAGCCGATCAACGGACCATTTATTATCTGGACATCAATGAACTTTTTGACGATGCAAACGGCAATCTCGGCACACAGTACAGCAATGATAATGCGCATCCCCTCGGAAAATACTACGCAGTATGGTGTGACTGGTTAATGGAGCACGCCGTTGCCCGTGACGGGAAATCATAACCCCTTGCACCGGTTTTAAAATTTCGTTATAATATTTCCTGCAGATTACGGGGACATGAAACAGCCTGCGCTATCTTTTGTATGGCATCCCCTCAGAAACGGAGATATAGATTTATGAACAAAAAAGATATTTTAGAATTAAAACGGCGTTTTAAGAAAGATGCCTGCACTTTTACAAGACTGTGCGGCTGCTATGTGGATGCCGACCACAATAAGGTAACTTCTTTCGGGGAGACATTTTTAAATCTGGAAGATGAGGAATTTTACAAATACTTAGAGATTGCAAAAAAAGTAATGTCCGGTACGATTGGAAATAACCTTTTAGAGCTGGAATTTCCGACTGCGGAGGAAGCTGCCGGCGGCAGACAGCAGTTTTTGATGGGACTGCGCGAGAGTGCCTTAAAAAATGATGATCTGATGGATGCATTTTATGATCTTGTCATTGACAGCTACGACTATGTCGGAAACTATCTGATCCTTGTATTCCACGATGCCTACGACGTTATGACAAAAACTTCTGATAATAATAAATTAGACGAGTCCGAGGAAGTTTACGAGTATCTGCTCTGCGCGATCTGCCCGGTCAACCTGACCAAACCGGGACTTGGCTACCGTGAGGATGAAAACCGCATCGGACCGCGTATCCGCGACTGGGTCGTTGGAGCTCCGGACACCGGATTTGTTTTCCCTGCTTTTACCGACCGGAGCACGGATATCCACTCTGTCATGTTTTACACCAGAGACACCAAGACACCGCACTCCGAATTTATGGAATCCGGTCTTGGCTGTGGCTCTAAATTTACAGCTACCGAACAGAAACTTACGTTCCAGAGCATTGTAAAAGAAGTCATCGGGGAAGATGATGACAAAAGCGATGCCATTTTCATGGATATCCAGGACAACTTAAATGACCTGATCCCGGTTGCTTTAGAAGATGAACCAGAACCGGAACCGGTTCCTGTCACAAAGAGCACAATCTCTTCCGTACTCGCAGAGAGCGGTGTGACCGAAGAACAGGCAGCTGTGATCGAACAGACCTATGAAAATGTATTTGGAGAAGAAGTCCCGGTCGCAGAACATTTAGTAGATCCGAAACTGGTGGAGGCAAATGCCAGACGCAAAGAAAAATTAGAGTTGGTACAGCAGGTTGAAAATTTGAAACACCAGTTAGAAGAAACACGTGCCCTTCCAGTCGGAGAATCTGATGAGGACGATGTCCCGGCAGTCAAAACCTATGATGTCATTCTGCGCGTCAAACCGGAAAAAGTCGATCAGATCCACTCTCAGGTTATCGACGGTCAGAAATGCCTTGTCATCCCGATGGACGAGGATGAACATGCTGCCGTTAACGGCGTGAACACGACGATCTGACAGTTACATAACAATCCCTTCTAAAAAAGGTGGACAGCTTCCAGAATTGATCCCAGGATCAAATTTCTGCCAGCTGCCCACCTTTTTTTCTGACGATCCGTCTGTCTGTACACTCACTATCCGGTCAAATCCCTTCCTTACGAAAGTCTCTCTCTGATATAATCTTCCATCTTTTCCCTCGGTACTCCAAGTGTCAGCGACAACTCACCATACAGTCCATTTTCGGCCGCTTTCATATAGCGTTCATCCACTGCAGTTGCTTTCTTTCCCTGTGCCAACCGCTCTTTTTTCCGCTGATACAAAGTCTTTACAATGCTCACCCATGCATGATAATCACAGGTACGGAGTGCCTCTTTGTATGTTTCCTCACGCTGTTTGTCATCCGGCACCCACAGAAGTTCAATCTGCGGTAATTCGTCAATCAGCCTCTCTGCCTCTTCTTTTGAAATCGTTCTGCGCATTATAATCTTTTCACTGTCCGTCGGAACATAAATAGTCCCATTCTTATCTCCGACCGGGGCTAAAACGTAATACAGCTTCTCTTTGTCTGCTCCCGACATATCAATATGGGTAATATCCCTGATCTGACAGACACCTTTCGCGCCACACACAACATATTCTCCGATTTCAAACATTCTTCTGATTCTCCTTTCTCCAGTTTCCATTTTAAACGATAACATACAGGTAATTCTCCACCCAGTATTTTTACTATATCATTATTTTCCCCAAAAAGTCAGCAAAATAAGCGTTTTCAAATTATTTTTGTGAAAACTGCAACACATCCGGCTGTACCATATTAGACATATTTTACACAAAACGGGCGGCACAAAACTTTATGCCGCCCGTTCGTGATCCCTGATTTTTCCCTCAATGCCGATACCAGAGGATTATCGCATCTTAGGTCATGTGTCCGTATGTTTCAGGTTTTCAATTATTTAACTTTTACTTTGAATGTTACTTTCTTACCATCTGCTGTCTTAGCTGTGATCTTTACAGTTCCTGCTTTCTTAGCTGTGATCTTACCGCTCTTGCTGATGGTTGCTACTTTCTTATTTGAAGTAGTCCATGTGATCTTCTGGTTTCCGGAAGTAACTTTCTTGCCCTTTGCATCTGTTACAGTTGCTTTTACAGTTGCTTTCTTACCTTTCTTTAAGGTATAGGTCTTACCTGTTACAACCTTCTTGCCTACTTTTAATACAACTTTCTTGGTTGCCTGTTTTACAGTTACCTTAACAGTTGCTTTCTTGCCATCTGCTGTCTTAACTGTGATGGTTGCTTTGCCATTTCCTTTTGCAACGATCTTACCGTTCTTATCTACAGTTGCAACTTTCTTGTTAGAAGAAGACCATGTAACAGTCTTATCTGTTGTGTTTGTCGGATTTACTGTTGCTTTTACTGTCTTAGATGCACCGATAGAAGTTAAAGTTACTTTGCTTGCGCTCAGTTTTACAGAATCAGCTTTTACTGTTGAAACAGTTACTGCGATTGTTGCTGTCTTGCCGTTTGCTGTCTTAGCGGTAACATTTGCAGTTCCTTCTGCGATTGCATAAACCACACCATCAGATGTAACTTTTGCTACTGCTGTGTTGTCGGAAGACCATGTAACATTCTTATCTGCTGCATTTGCAGGAGCTACTGTTGCGCTGACCTGTCTGGATTCACCAACATTGATCTTTAATGCAGTTGTGTTTACAGTTACACCTGTTGCTGCTACTGCATTTACAGTTAATGTTCCATCTACTACTGATGTTACATCGTAGTTTTTCTGATCTTCTACAGTTGCACGGATCTTATATGTACCAACTGCTAAGTTCTTTGTTGACTGAACAGCTTTTCCATCTGTACCTAATACTGCATAAGTAACTTTTGCAGTATCTTTGCCAACTAAACCTTTTACGGTTCCGTCAAGTGCTGCTTCCTGACCCTGCTCGATCGTTACATCTTTTGCAGTTACGGAAAGAGGAGCTTTTGCAACATTTACATTTGCTTTTAATGTTACCTTTGTATCTGTTGTGTAGTTTGGATCAACAACTGAAACAGCTACCTCTTTGCTTGTATAGCTTCCAGCGTCTGCTACTGTGTTATCAACAAATGCAAAATCTAACGCTGCATCAATCTCTGTGTCATTGTAAATGATCTTAGCATCGCTTAACTTCTGACCATAAGTAGCATCCTCAACTTTAAGATTCTTGGAATTTAATCCGGTGATCTCTTTCTGAGCTACTTTGATATCACCGATCTCATAGCTTGTTGTCTCTTTTCCGGCTGTAACCTCTAAGTAGATTCTGTATGTACCAGCATCTAAGTTACCAAGGCTTTCGGAAATTGTTCTTCCACTCTTGAACAGGAAAGCTTCATCTTCATTTACGGATTTCTTTGTGATGTCTTTTGCTTCACCTAAAGACGGTTTATTTGCTACTGTAGTAACCTGTTTGTAATATACACGATAAGCGGAAACATCATCTGCAGTAACCTTTGCGATAGCCTTTACATCTGCTGTAGCACCATAAGTAGCTTCCGTTTTGCTTAAGCCTAAACCTGAAGTAGTAGTATCAACTGTAATCTTAGTAGCCTCAACCGTAACTTTGTTTGTTGATTTTACCAGTTTGCTGTATGCTTCAACCTGAGCATCTGTTGCATCCGGAAGGAAATCTTTTACAGATCCTTTTACATCTGCTGTGATCTCACAATAGTATGTACCTGGGATGTCAGCAAATGTACTTGTCGTATAAGTATCAGATGTTGCACTTTTAATTGCTACATACTTATTCGTTTTCTCATTCAGTTTATACCACTGATAAGAAACAGTATAATTAGCAGTTCCAAGTTTCTTTTCATTGTAAGATGCTTTCAGCGTAAGCGTATCTTTATCTTTAAATTTATCTGCTGTTAAATTTTCAGATTTATTTTCTGCCTTAACATCTGTTAATACAGGCTGTGTGATAGAAACGCCGCTTAAGGATACATATTTATATCCATTTGCATCTGCACCGCTTAATGTGTATACATTTTTTGCGCTGTCTTTCAGAGAATATTTTACCTGATAATTTGCAAGTGTACCGATGTTTGGTGTATCATCAGAGATTGTCTGCCATGCGCCATCTACTTTTTTCTGAATTTCGATGTCAAATTCAGTATCATTTTTTCCAGCTAAGATTTCACTTAATTTTACTCCGGCAGCATAACTGCTCTCCAACTTACCAGTTACCGCAGAAGCATCACGATTGATCACTGCTCTGTTGATTACAACATCGTATGTCTTCTCAACTGTTTTCGCATCCCATTTTGTTTTTCCATCAACCGGTGTAAGACCAGCATCATCACTTAATGTGAAAACAATTGTCAAACCGTTTTTGATTGTCTGGGAATTTTCTGTATTGGTTTTCAAAGAAGCTACAGTTGAAGTCTTATCTACACCGCCAACAGAATCAATTGTTTCTGATGTATCTTTAATGCTGTAAGTACCAATTGTGGTCTTTTTGTTTAATGCAGCCACATAATCTTTGTAGTAATCTTCAAGATCTCCGGCTCCCTCATAAGTAATCTCAGGAAGTTTGGAATCAAATGAAATGCTGTCTGCATTAATTCCCTCTTTTACAGCAACTTTGATTTCGCCAACTTTCTGGGTTCCGTCTGTTGTTGTTGCAGTAATTGTTACCTCTTTCCCAGCCTCTGTTTTAGAAACTGCTGTGATAACAGCTTCATTGTCACCAGTTGCTGTAACTTTTACTTTGCTGGAATCACTGGATGTCCATGTAACCTTTGCATTGGAAACAGTATCACTGCCTGATCCTGCTGCAACTTTTGCTGTCAATGCTTTCTTATCGGTGGTTGCCATCTCTACTGTAGCTGAAATAGCACCGTTTTCATCCTCAATGGAAACACCTGTAGCAAGCTGAACAACTTTAACAGATACTGTTTTTTCATATGTCTTATCTGTCTCTACTGCAGCAGTATCACTGTTATCAATGGTATATACACCGTCTGTTGCTGTGAATGTAAAGACAATCTCTTTTGTAGCTGTTGTAACTGCCTCATCTTTCACAGTCCACTTACCATATGCTTCATCTAACTTATTTGCTGTCTCAAGTGCTGCTGTTACTTCCGGAGCAGCTGTAGTATTTAAAGCAGCTCCATCTTTATTGCTAATGGTAGTAACTTCCGGCACATGAAGTCTGTTTGTTGCGATAGATGCTGCTTCGATAGTAAATGCATCAAGCGCTTTTTCTGCATAATATTCATTTTTCTCGCTTGCATGTGTGAACACTGCTTTTACTTTGTACGTCGTATCTTTCTCTGGTGCAAATACAAATGTACCATCTGCACTGGTTGCAATTGTCGTGTCAACTGTAGATTTTGTTGCAATCAACTCATAGCTTTTTACTGTAAGAGTACCATTAGTTAATTTATCCCCTTTGACAGTTGTTGTTACAGTAACTGTCGCACCTGCTTTTACTGTAGTTGCACTTGTTTTTGTTTCTACAGTAACATCGGAAGAAGCATCCTTCTGTGCACTCTTTGTCACGTCTTCTGAATCTTCTGTTACCTCAACCTCTGCTGCTGTCTCAACCTCTTCTGTTGTTTCAACGTTTAAAGCTTCTGTTGCCGCATCCCCAGCTTCAACATTTGCTACCGGCTCTGCAAATGCTGTAACGCCGTTACCAGTTACCGCTAACGTTGCAGCCATCATTAAGGCTGTTACTTGTTTTGCCCTCATTTTTTTTCCTCACTTTCCATGTGTGTGTGTTCTTCATATGCACGTATTTTCATAGAAAATACATTATGTCTTTATGCATTTAAGACATAACCTCTCTACATATGAGTTTAGTAACATAATACAATATTTTGTTGCATCTATAATCCAAGATTATTAAGCTTTCTACGTTTTTCTTCTACGGTAGACGTTGTATAGATGCGGGTCGTTTCAATGCTCGTATGCCCTAACAGATCTGCAAGCTCTGCAAGGTTTCCATAGCGCTCCATATAGCTGATTGCGAAAAAATGCCGAAAACTATGGGGATGAACCTTTTCTTTTTTAATCCCAACCATATCCCCAAGATATGCGATCATTTTATAAACAGTGATACGGTTGATCGGATCTCCTCCTCTTCCCCGAAATATGATTCCATCATTTTCTTTTTCCTCTCTGCAAAATTTTTTTAATTCACGAATCAGAATATCCGGTAAATAAACATCTCTGATTTTCCCTTTATTATAAACCTGCACTCTTCCGGTCTCTAATGTTTCGACTGTAATATATTGGAGCTCACTGACACGTATTCCGGTAAGTGCCAATGTCCTCATAATATAATAATATTTTTCCCTGCCACTGCGTTTTGCATAATTTAACAATTCCTGATACTCTTTCCGGCTAATGACATTTTCCACACTGCATTTTTTCTGCACTTTTAATGTCTTTATAGATGCCTGCCCGCATTCTAAATATCTTAAATATCGATTTACCGCTATAACATAAAGATTGATCGTCGCAGGAGAAAGGTCCTCCTCCCGTAATTTTTCTCTGTAAAGCATCGTCCGATCTTTTGTAATTTCCTTTCCATTTAAATACCGGACAAATTTTTCCGCCTCCCTCAGATACACCTGCCTGGTCTGTTTCGAAAGTTCACTCTGCTTTAAATATTCTTCATACCCTTCAAACTGTTTCATATGACTACCTCCATTTTCCTAATAGTTTTTCCACAAAATATAAAATTATCATACAGAGGAAAATAACAAAAAAACTGCCGTTTCATGTTGGCTTCATGAAACGGCAGTCCGTCATTGTCTGCACAGTCTAAATGGGTAAAAAGACCACGCATTACCTGCTTGTCACAGGTGTTATATTAAATTAGGGAAAGGAATTAACAAAATGATTTTGTCGTAATTTTATTATCTCTGAACACGTCCGGAAGCATCTCCGCCAGCTAATTTCTTAACTTCGTCAACGCTTACCATGTTGAAGTCACCTTCTACGGAATGTTTCAGACAGCTTGCTGCTACTGCGAACTCGATGGTATCCTGTGGAGCATAATCGTTTAAGCATGCGTAAATTAATCCGCCGCCGAAAGAATCACCGCCACCAACACGGTCAACGATGTGCATTAAATACTCTTTGGAGAAGTAGCTCTGTCCATCCTCGTAAAGCATTGCTGCCCAACGGTTATCATTTGCAGAGATAGATGTTCTTAATGTGATTGCAACTTTCTTGAATCCGAAACGGTCTGTTAATTTCTGTGCAACCTCTTTGTATCCTTCTTTATTTAACTCGCCTGCAGTTACCTCTGTACCTTCAGACTTGATACCGAATACGTCGTTTGCATCTTCCTCGTTGGAGATACATACGTCTACATATTTGCAAAGTTCACCCATAACCTGGCCTGCTTTTTCTTTGGACCATAATTTATTACGGTAGTTTAAGTCGCAGCTTACAGTGATTCCTTTTGCTTTTGCAGCTTTACATGCCTCTAAGCAGATTGCTGCCACATTATCGCCAAGTGCCGGTGTAATTCCGGTAAAGTGGAACCAGTCTGCACCGTCGAAAATTTTATCCCAGTCAAAATCAGCTGTTGTAGCTGTTGCAATGGAAGAACCTGCACGGTCATATACAACTTTGGATGGTCTCTGGCTTGCGCCCTTCTCCAAGAAGTAGATACCAACACGGTCACCACCGCGAACGATGTCAGATGTGTCAACACCATACTGTCTTAACGCATTCACTCCAGCCTGTCCGATCTCATGTGCCGGAAGCTTTGTAACAAAGCTTGCATCCATACCATAGTTTGCTAAGGAAACTGCAACGTTAGCCTCTCCTCCGCCGTATGTTGCGCCGTAGGATGTAGCCTGTACAAAACGATAATATCCTTCCGGTGCAAGACGAAGCATGATCTCACCAAATGTAACAACTTTCTTTGCCATGATTTTAATCCTCCTAAAAATAATGTTTCACATTGTGAAACTGCGTTTCAAAATTTATATTTTTATTATAACACCGAAAAACAGAATGTCAAACATGTTTTTACTTTAATGCAATTTTTATAGGTTCTGTTATTTTGGTTCAAAAAAATTGTGAAATA
>OHGU01000217.1_pt1 | contig 14258 bp, 11 predicted proteins | sample 1567871 | NCBI WGS metagenome assembly OHGU01 (sample SAMEA3879595, study PRJEB24766) | human gut metagenome | biome: human-associated habitat; feature: feces | place: USA | collected 1985/1987 | reverse complement strand
GGAATTTCATCGGCCAGCTCAGCGCGTTCTGTCTCATCAAAGCAGCGGTTCATATCGGTATCTATGACACCGCAGGCTATAGCATTTACCGGAATATGCGATGGCGCAAGCTCCTTGCCGAGTGCCTTGGTAAATGCATTTATACCGCCCTTGCAGGCTGAGTATGCCACCTCGCAGGATGCTCCGACATTGCCCCAGACAGAGGAAATCTGTAGTATACGGCCACATTTATCGGCAACCATATAAGGGATGACGAGCTTTGTGAAGTTGAAAACACCGGTCAGATTTATCGCCACGATATTGTTCCATTCCTCCGGTGTCATGTCGCTCAGCAGCCCGATATGCGATATGCCGGCATTGTTAATGAGCACATCTATATGGCCAAAATGGGAAATTGTTTTCGTAACCATATCCTTGGCAAAGAAAAAGTCTCCTACATTTCCGGTGTAGCATAGCACCTCAATTCCGTATGCACAGTGAAGCTCATCAGCCAGAGCCTTTAGCCTGTCAGATGAATTGCGGCAGCAAAGTGAGAGGTTATAGCCACAGGAAGCCAGCTTTTTGGCAATGGCGGCACCGATACCGCGTGAAGCTCCTGTTATTATAGCTGTTTTGTTTGCTATATCCGGACTAATCTGCTGGTGTGGCATAAGTCAGGTGATCAGCAATTCTGTCACATCATCCTTTGAAAATGCATTTGGCATCCCGCCACTTTACACAACGATCGTACTGGTTGCGATCGCAGCGGTGATCGTCCTTCGGAAAAATGCGACGGTAAAAGTGCTTGACGTGGTCGTACCGGTTATGGCGGTCTGCTATTTTGCAATCACGATATTTATTATCCTGAAAAATATTGGAAGCATCCCGGCGGTTTTTGGTCGGATTTTTGAGGAGGCGTTTGGGCTAAGACAGGCAGTTTCCGGCGGCTTCGGCGCTGTCCTTATGAACGGCATCAAGCGTGGACTGTTTTCAAACGAAGCCGGTTCCGGCTCTGCTCCTTGTGCAGCCGCAGCAGCCGAATGTGAGACACCGGTCAGCGCCGGACTGACACAGGCACTTGGCGTATTTGTCGACACCATTGTGATCTGCAGCTGCACTGCTATGATCATGCTCACTGCACCGGAAAATGTCGTGGCGGGAAAAGAAGGCATGGATCTGCTTCAATCGGCAATGCGCTATCACCTGGGCGAATTTGGCGTCATATTCATCGCAGTGACACTGTTTTTATTCAGTTTCTCCACATTCTTAGGCATCCTCTTCTATGCCAGAAGTAACGTCGCCTATTTATTTGGAGATAAATGGATCTTTCAGACCTTGTACAAAATCCTTGCACTGGTTATGCTGTTCATCGGCGGAATCGCTGCCTACACTTTCGTATGGGATCTCGGCGACGTCGGAATCGGTCTGATGACTATCTTCAACACCGGAATATTGTATTTGCTTGGTGGTCAGGCACTTAGCGCCCTAAAAGAATTTGAATCCACCAAGTAAAAAATAAAATAGAAACGGAGCAAAATAAAAATGAAACGAGAATCCTTCAAATCCCGCCTGGGCTTTCTGCTCGTAAGCGCCGGCTGCGCCATCGGAATCGGAAACGTCTGGCGATTCCCCTATGTGGCTGGACAAAACGGCGGCGGCATCTTCGTCCTGTTCTACCTGATATTTTTAATAGCAATGGGACTTCCGGTGCTCACCATGGAATTTGCCGTGGGGCGCGCCAGCAGAAAAAGCGCCGTGTTAGGTTATAAAGCACTCGAAAAAGAAGGCAGCAAGTGGCATATTCACGGCTGGATCGCAATGTTTGGCTGCTATATGCTGATGATGTATTACACGACCGTATCAGGCTGGATGGTATCGTATTTCTTTAAATTTTTAAAAGGCGAATTCCAGACCGGCATGACTGCGGACGATACTGCGGCAGTATTTTCTAATCTGCTCGCAGATCCGGGACAGATGGCGTTCTGGATGATACTTACCGTGATACTGGGATTTTTTGTGTGCAGCAGGGGACTGCAGAACGGACTGGAAAAAATAAGCAAGATCATGATGAGCGCGCTGCTGATTCTGATTGTTGTTCTCGCGGTGCACAGTATTACACTGCAGGGTGCAGCAGAAGGCGTGAAGTTTTATCTTGTCCCGAATCTGGACACGGTTGCAGAGACAGGGCTTAAAAATGTGATAACGGAAGCCATGAATCAGGCATTTTTCACACTGAGTCTTGGCGTTGCCGCAATGGAGATCTTCGGAAGTTATATGGGCAAAGATCACTCGCTTGCCGGTGAGGGCGCAAGAATTTGCGGTCTTGACACCTTTGTGGCGATCATGTCTGGACTGATCATTTTCCCGGCATGTTTCAGCTATGGAGTGGAAGTGGATGCCGGACCGAGCCTGATCTTTATCACGCTGCCAAATGTGTTTGTCAATATGGCTGGTGGGCGGATCTGGGGATGTCTGTTTTTCCTTTTCATGACCTTTGCAAGTTTTTCGACGGTCATGGCAGTGTTTGAAAACATTATGTCATTTTGTATGGATATGTTTCACTGGAGCAGAAATAAAGCCGCACTTATCAATGGAGTGATCATCCTGCTCGCAAGCCTTCCGTGTGTACTGGGTTACAATGTGTGGAGCAGCCTGCATCTGATAGGCGGCCGCGATGTGCTCGATAGTGAGGACTTTATCGTCAGCAACCTGCTTCTTCCGGTCGGTTCATTGATTTATCTGCTGTTTAGCGTAACAAAGTGGGGCTGGGGGTTTGACAGATATATCGACGAGGCGAATTCGGGAGAGGGCCTTAAGATTTCGAAAAAGTTAAAGCCATATTTCCAGTTTATACTGCCGCTGCTGATCCTGTTTATCCTGATTCAGGGGCTGGTGTAAAAAAGGAAAGTAATTAAGAGAAAAATAGTGAAAGAATAGTGAAAAATAGTGTAAATTTAATGGAATAAATTACGGGAATGAAAGGACCAAAATGATAAATCGCGACGACATGTTAGAACTGACCAGGCGCATGACTCCCGCACGGGCATCCATAGACCGGATCGCAGGCGCATATTTTGACGAAGAGGGATATGTGGATGGAACATTCAATACGCATTTCTTAAAACTGTCTGCATCCGAAAGAGCCAAAAACTTAGAACTTGCCAAGACGGTGCTGATCTCAAAAACAAATGAACAGTTAAGAGAATACCGGATCCCGGAAGAAAAAAGAAAGCCGGGCAGTATCTGGCAGCTCTTTGACGGGATCAGGGAGACAGGTCTGAAAGACGATGCATTCCCGGATCTTTTCTATGAGCTGCTTGGAGAGAAATATCAGCCGGGGTGCCCATATGCGTGTTTTTTGTTCCACGGGAGATACGATGTCCCGGTCAAAGGGACCGATAAGGCATGGCAGGAGGGCTCAGAGGAAGTGTACGAATATCTGATCTGTGTGGTCAGTCCGTTAGAGGGCGAGTATGAGCCGGGCGTGCCGGAGAGCGGATTTTTGTACCCGGCATTTAAGGATCGCAGCACGGCGGGAGAGTATATCAATTTGTATGAGAAAGATGCCGGTCACAGTGAGAGTGTGTGGCAGAAGCTGCTAAAGTGATATGTCAAAAATGGATGAATACATGGTCGTGCTGCCGGAGGCACATCCGCTTTGCGTAAAAGAAAAGATTGAAATTGAAAATCTGGAAAATGAGCCGTTCATGCTGTCAGAGCACGGTGGAAAAACGGCGTTCACCCGCAGAAATAATTTTGTGAAATGAAAAGCAATTTTGTGGTATCAAAAGTGATTTTGGTGTGCTAAGATAGAAAAAAATAAGAAAGAAAGTGAATGGGAAATGGAATTAGATATTATGGGTCTGCTTGGTGCATGCTCTTATGCACTCGACTGTGTCGAAGCGGAACTGACCCATGTTGCGACAAAACATGGAAAAAGAGTTGCATATATGAGCGTATGCACAGCACAAAAAATGGGAATTACAGGAGATGCCCTGCAGGATCTCGCGGCGTGTTCGCTGCTGCACGACAATGCGCTGACGCAGTATATTTATGAGGAATTTCACAATGACCTTACAAAAAATAATACGGAAAATATAACGTCAAAGCAGCTTGGCATCCACTGCATTTACGGGGAGGAAAACTTAAAAATGTACCCGTTTCTGACGGATGTGAAAAATGTGATTTTATATCACCATGAAAATGCTGATGGAAGCGGACCATTTGGAAAAACGTGGGAAGAGATCCCTCTTTTTGCAAGGATCATTCATCTGTGTGATATTTTAGATGCGTTCTGCCGGACGCCGGTATTTGATGATGCCGTGTGGCAGCGCGCGAAAGATTATCTTTTGAAAAATAAAGGGACAAAATTTGATACTGCATGCGTAGATACTTTTTTGGAAGTGTTTGGGCAAGAACATTTTTTGAGTCTTGGAGATGCAGATTTAGAAGAACGGCTGTGGAATATTGTTCCGAGAAAAAAGCGGGATTTAAGCGATGAAATGTGCAAAAATTTTGCCAATCTGTTTGCAAAGATCATCGACTATAAATCCGAATTTACAAGCCGCCATTCACTCGGTGTTGCGGAAAATGCAGCCAGATTATCCAGATATCTCGGTGATGACGAGGAGACGGTGCTGAAAATGTACCTGGCAGGCGCACTGCACGATATCGGGAAAGCAGCAATCGGAAATGATATCTTAGAAAAACCGGGACGCCTGACGGACGAGGAGTTTTCTAAAATGAAAAATCATGCGGGATACACATATCTGATCTTATCACAGGCAGAAGGAATGGAAGATATCCGTGACTGGGCGGCGCTCCACCATGAAAAACTCGATGGCACCGGGTATCCGTTCGGTAAAACTGCCGACGAGCTAAACAGGCAGGAACGTATCATGGCGTGCATTGATATCTATCAGGCACTGACGGAGAGCAGACCGTATAAATCCGGAATGACGCACGAGGCAGCATGTGAGATATTGGAAAATATGGTGCAAAAGGGATGGATAGACGGTGAGATCACAGAACAGATCAAAAAATGTTTTGCTTAAGAGGAAGCGGCATTGAGCCTGCTCCACTCGTTTTACTGCTGGGGCTGCACGGGTGCAGTTCTGCTTTTTAGTTATAAAAACCGTGCGGATTAAAATTACCGCACGGTTTTTTGGGATTAAATATTAATTTGTATATAGTTCATATGATTTACAGCTTAAACTGTTTCATATCTGCAGAAAGTTTTTCAATATCATCTGCTAAAGCAGATACCAGATCCGAAGATTTCCGGACAACGGCATCGAGCTCGGTTGCCATTGCGGAAGTTTCTTCTGTGGAGGATGCATTGTCGGTTGCAAGCTGTGTCAGAGTATCAATACTCTCTGTGACAAGTTCACGCTGTGAGTTGACATTCTGGATTTTTCCTGTAATGGTCTGGATGGACGCCATACAGGAATCGAGAGCACCTTTTAAGTCTTCAAACATCTGCTGTGTGCTTTCAAGTGCTGCAACCTGCTCGTCAGATGCCTCGCTCATTTTCTTCATAAGCTCCATAGATTTTTCAGAGTTCTGGCTTAATTCACTGATGATATTGTTGATCTCACTGACCGTCTGCGCAGACTGGGTGGCAAGTCCGCCGATTTCTTCTGCAACAACCGCGAATCCACGTCCGGCTTCACCGGCTCTTGCTGCCTCAATGGAAGCATTTAAGGAAAGCAGGTTGGTCTGGGATGCAATTTCGCTGATCAGGGTAGCTGCCTGACTGATCTTGTTGACGGAATCATTTGTCTGGGCAGTCTGGTTATACATAGAATCAATATCAGTCTTGGTTGTAGAATTGACATCAATCAGTCTGTGTAAAGTTTCCATGGACTTATTGGAACGATCCTGCATCAGCTGTGCATTCTGATCAAGGGATTCCATTTCTGAGGAAGTATCTGCGATGCCATCGGCAATCTCAGCAATATTTTCAGAGGCACTTGAAGTTGATGCTGCCTGAGAGTTACTGTTTTGGGCAATTTCATTGATTGCAGTCGAAACGTTCTGGATAGATTCGTTCATGCTGTCAAAATTCTTTTTGAAATCCGAAACGGCGGACTGTAAATGAGAGGAAACTCCATCAATGTTGGAGATAAGTCCGACAACCTCCTGCTGTGCAAGATCAAGTGCACCGGCTGTTTTTCCAAGTTCATTTTTACTTGAAACATTGACTCCGGTAGTCAGGTCTCCGGTCGACATCCTGTTTGCAAAATTCTGAATCTCGATCAAAGGTTTGCAGATCGTATTACCGAAAATACGGGAAGCAATGAATACGATAACTGTAAAAATCAGATCAATTATGATTATGACTGTGATCATAGTATGGTATTTCGCCTGAACTTCGTTTTTGGAACTATTCATTTCCGCTTCCATATCATCTACATAGTTACCGGTGGAAACAACCCAGTTCCATGGGGTAAAGATTTGAGAGTACGCGATCTTTGGTGCTACGGTAACACCGTCGGCTTTCGTAAAATAAAATTCATTGAAGCCGCCGCCGTCAGAACCGGTCGAGACCTTCATGATCTCCTGAATGATCTTGACGCCATTCTGATCTGTCAGATCGTAACGGTTATTACCTTCCTGATCGGTTAAGATCGGATGCATAATGAGGTTGTAGTCGGTATCATCGATCCAGAAATAGCCGCTTCCATCATCCCTGTAACGCATGTTGCGGACGATCTCTGCTGCTTCTTTTTTTGCTTCGTATTCAGTCAGATCACCGTTTTGGGATTTGTCGTATTCTGCCTGTAAAATAGCGATGACAGACTGTACCTGACTTTTGATCTCAGTATTGTACCCATCTAACCTGGCATTTTCATAATTCTTGTTTGCCGTGGAAGTCATAGTGCTGATATTTGAAATTGAAATACCGCCAATGACTATGACAGATACAAGAACAATCATAAGACACATTAGTGTCAGTGAATTTTTTACGCTTTTGCTTTTCATGGATATCAAGCTCCCTTTCCTATAGGTTAATTACACTTATTTTACTATTTTTTGACAAAAAATGGTAGACATAAATTAAAAAAATATGGTACTTTGGCTATGAAATTGTGGGTAATCACGAAAAAGTGTGAAAAGAAAAAAGGAAACACGAATATAAAGCAAATTGTGTTTCCTTTTGGAAGAGCGGAGACGGAGGGATTCGAACCCTCGTGCCCCGGAGGGCTAACGCATTTCGAGTGCGCCCCGTTATGACCACTTCGATACGTCTCCAGATATGTTTTTGCAAATACTTGATTAGTATACCATATTTTGAATGATTTGCAAGAGAAAAGTGGTTGTTGTAAATAGGGAGTGGATATGCTAGTATATTAAAAGTTTCATAGAGAAGATAATTGGTGCCGGCTGTTTTTATCCGGGAAATGGAGCAGTACATAAAGTACAGTATATTTTTCATATTAAAAATAGGTTGGTTAAAAGGGAAACAGGTGCGATTCCTGTACGATCTCGTCACTGTGATTAGGGAGTGCAGATTCCAAAGATAAGTCACTGATGTACTTTGCAGTATGTTGGGAAGGCGGAATCTGTGTGATGATCTTTCAGCCAGGAAACCTGCCAGTTGTCTGGTACAGGGAAATATTTCCCGGATCACGAGTAATTGGTCGTACCGTAAATGTAGGCTGTCAGATTGTCAGCTTATTTATGCAGACTTATTACTCCGCCCTCAAATAAGGCGGAGTGTTTCTTTGTGTGGAAAAATTCCACTGTGTACTATGAACGATACATTATATTATAATAAGGAGAGCATTATGAAGAAAAGAACCATTGCGTTACTTACCACATTAGCGCTTGCAACAGGTATGGTCGCCGGATGCGGAAGCAGCAACACAGCAGCAACAGACACAGCAAAAACTTCTGAGACAGTATCTTCAGAGAAAACAGAGGCAACAGAAACCGTAGAGAGCACGGAAGTTGACGATCAGGCAGCAGCCGATCATGTTGCAGAACTGATCGATGCGATCTATGTTCAGACAAGAAATGATGATACGGACGCACAGTGTGCAGAGGCAAAAGAGGCATGGGATGCATTGACAGATGCACAGAAGGAATTAGTTTCCGGCGAGAACGCAGATCCGGATTATTTCGGAAGAGATACAGGAGATGCCTCAAAGGATGATCCGTTAAATGAAGATAATATCGGAGAAAATGAACTTCTTGTAGTAAGTTTTGGTACCTCATTTAACGACAGTCGTGCCGAGGATATCAGTGGAATCGAAAAAGCACTGGAAGCAGCATATCCGGACTGGTCTGTAAGAAGAGCATTTACCGCACAGATCATCATCAACCATGTACAGGCAAGAGATGACGAAAAGATTGATAATGTGGATCAGGCATTAGAGAGAGCTGTTGACAACGGAGTAAAAAATCTTGTTGTTCAGCCGACACACTTAATGCATGGTGCAGAGTATGACGAGCTGGTAGAGACACTTGACAATTACAAAGACAAATTTGAGACAGTTACCGTTGCAGAGCCAATGCTTGGTGAAGTAGGATCTGACGCAACTGTGATCAATGAGGATAAGGCAAAAGTTGCAGAAGCAATTACAGCAGAGGCAGTAAAGACAGCAGGATATGATTCTTTAGATGCAGCAAAAGAAGATGGAACTGCATTCGTATTTATGGGACATGGAACTTCTCATTCTGCAAAAGTAAGCTACAGCCAGATGGCAGCACAGATGAAAGATCTTTCCTATGATAATGTGTTTATCGGAACTGTTGAGGGTGAGCCGGAAGAGACAGCATGCGAAAATGTGATTGAGGCAGTAAAAGAAGCCGGTTATACAAAAGTTGTTTTAAGACCTCTTATGGTTGTTGCAGGAGATCATGCAAACAACGATATGGCAGGTGACGACGAAGATTCCTGGAAGAGCCAGTTCACAGCAAGTGGATATTTTGACAGCGTTGATACACAGATTTCAGGACTTGGAAGAATCGAAGCAATCCAGCAGATCTATATTGATCATACAAAAGATGCCATCGATTCCCTTGGAGACCTTGAGTCAACATCCACCACAGAGAGTACCGTTGGTACTCTCGAGGATGGTGTTTACACCGCAAAGTTTGATACAGACAGCAGCATGTTTCATGTAAATGAGGCAGATGAGGGACGTGGTATCCTTACCGTAGAAAACGGAAAAATGACGATCCATATCAGCCTTGTTTCAAAAAAAATTGTAAATCTGTTTGTCGGAACAGCAGATGATGCGAAAAAAGACGGTGCTGATATTTTAGAGCCGACAACGGATACTGTAAAATACAGTGATGGAACCACCGACGAGGTATATGGTTTTGATGTGCCGGTAGAAGCATTAGATGAAGAATTTGATCTTGCAATCCTCGGCACAAAAGGCGAGTGGTACGATCACAAAGTAAGCGTTTCTGATCCGCAGGAGACAGATAACTAATAAATGGAGATTTGTATGAATAAAAAGAGAGTGACCGCAGTAATCTTATCCGCAATGATGTGCATGCAGATATTCACGGGATGCGGTGCAAAAAATAATGCCGCTGCAGTAGAAGGCGGGGCTGGTCAGACAGCCACGGAAAGTGCACAGGGAGCGGCAGGTACAGTCACAGAGGAAAATGCACAGACAGCAGAGGAAAATGTGCAGGGAACGGCAGATCAGGATGGAACAGAAGAAAGCATGACTGGAAATGATGCCGCAGAACAGGCAGACAGCACAGAAGTTTCAGTTCCTGAGGATGGCGAATATACGGTGGAAGTCACATTAGAAGGCGGCAGCGGAAAAGCAACTGTGGATTCACAGGCGAAAGTTACTGTGAAGGATGGAGTGGCATATGCGACGATCACATGGAGCAGTACGCATTACGATTACATGATCGTGAACGGGGAGAAATATCTCAATGAAAATGAAGGTGGAAACTCTACATTCACATTTCCAATTGATGGAATCCCATGTGAGATGGATGTGATCGGTGATACGACGGCAATGAGTACGCCGCATGAGATTGATTACACCCTGACTTTTCAATTTCCGGAAACGGCAGGTTTTAAAGACTTAGACTGCAATGGGCGTATGGAGTTATCCTGCGCCGACCAGTTTGAAGTAGAACAATATGGTGCTTATAAGCTGATTACGATCGTGGATAACGGTCGTTTTTTGCTTGTGCCAAAAGGTGTCAAAGTGCCGGCGGATGTTCCGGCAGATGTGACAGTTTTACAACAGCCGCTTGAAAATGTATATCTGGTGTCGAGTGCGGTGATGGATTTAGTCTGCCAGATCGGTGCTGTCTCCGATCTGAAATATACAGGAGTAAAAGAAAAAGACTGGTATGTAAAAGAGGCGGCAGATGCGATGGCAGCGGGAAATCTGATCTATGCCGGGAAATACAGTGCGCCTGACTATGAACTTTTACTTTCCGGTGGATGCACGTTTGCGATTGAAAATACGATGATTACGCACAACCCGGAAGTGAAAGAAAAATTAGAAGAACTTGGGATCAAGGTCATGATCGAGCGCTCCAGCTATGAAAAGCACCCGCTTGGAAGACTCGAATGGATAAAGCTTTTTGGCGTTTTGTTCGGGAGAGAACAGCAGGCCAAAGCGTTTTTTGATGCGCAGGCAGCACATATTGAGCCGATTTTGGAAAAAGAAAAAACGGGGCTGTCGGTAGCATTTTTTGCAGTTGCATCGGATGGAACGATTACGGTACGGAAACCAAATGATTATGTATCATCAATGATCGAACTTGCGGGGGGCACTTATTCCTTAAATGGTTATGTCCCGGAAGAGGAAAATGCACTCTCCACATTAAAAATGCAGATGGAAGATTTCTATGCGGCCGAAAAAGATGCTGACATTCTCATTTACAATGGTACAATAGAGGGAGAACTGACATCGATCGCTGAACTGGTACAGAAAAACAGTCTGTTTGCCGACTTTAAAGCAGTAAAATCAGGACAGGTCTACACAACCGGAAACAATTTTTACCAGCAGACCAGTGGAACCTGTGATTTCATTGAGGATCTCAATAAGGTACTGAATGGGGAAACGGATGCAGAGTACCGGTTTTTGAAGAAAATCAACTGACAGGAATTCATATAAACCAGAGGAAATCATGAAAAAACGTTATATCATCTCTTTTGTTGTTGCAATTATCATATTATCGGTATTGTTTTTATGGAATGTCGGATCGGGAAGTGTGGACATATCCACATCGGATCTGTTTACAATCCTTGCGGGAAGTGGAAAAGATGAGACATTTTCACAGATCGTGTGGAAAATCAGACTGCCGCGCATCCTTGCTGCGATCTTCCAGAGCTTTTTCCAGAATCCGATTGCAGGACCGTATGTGCTTGGAATTTCATCCGGCGCAAAACTGGTGGTGGCGCTTACCATGATTTTCCTGCTGGAAAAAGGCATTATGATCAGTTCCTTTGGCATGGTTATGGCTGCGTTTGTGGGTTCCATGCTTGCCATGGGATTCGTGCTTTTAATTTCATTTCGCGTGTCAAAAATGTCGCTGCTGGTGGTCTGTGGGATCATGATCGGTTATATCTGTTCCGCCATCACGGACTTTGGCGTCACATTTGCTAGCGATTCGAATATCGTCAATCTTCACAACTGGTCGATGGGAAGTTTTTCCGGCATGACATGGGAAAATATAAAAATGATCGTCGTGATCGTCGGCGCAGCAGTGCTTGTGACTTTTTGTCTGGCAAAACCGATCGGGGCATATCAGATGGGGGAGGCATATGCCAGAAATATTGGTGTCAATGTAAAAGTGTTGAGGGTCACGATGATTCTTTTATCAAGCCTTCTGTCTGCCTGCGTGACGGCATTTGCGGGACCGATCTCCTTTGTCGGAATTGCAGTGCCGCATCTGGTGAGGATGGCGACAAAAACAGCGCGCCCGATTATCCTGATTCCGGGGTGTTTTTTGTGTGGTGCAGTTGTGACACTTTTTTGTGACGGAATTGCAAGAACCGTGTTTGCGCCGACGGAAATCAGTATCAGCTCGGTTACGGCACTGTTTCTGGTGCCGGTCGTGATCGCAGCAATGTTGAGAAAACAGGAGGGGAGGTAGTCATATATGCAGGAGATCCGCACAGAGCATCTGACTGTCGGCTATGATAAAACACCTTTGATCGGGGATGTGAATCTTTCTGTCCGGCCGGGGGAGATACTGACACTGATCGGGCCGAATGGTTCCGGAAAATCCACGATCTTAAAGACGATTACAAAGCAGTTAAAGAAACTGGATGGAACCGTATTTTTGGGTGAAGCATCCATGGATGAATTAAAAGACAGCCAGATTTCCAGACGATTGTCCATGGTCATGACAGAACGCCTCCGCACGGAGCTGATGAGCGGCAGGGAAGTGGTTGCCTCCGGGCGTTATCCTTATACGGGAAGATTTGGCATCCTGTCAAAAGAGGACTGGGCAAAAGTGGATGAGGCAATCGCGCTTGTCCATGCAGGTGAAGTGCAGGATCAGGATTTCATGAAAATCAGCGACGGACAGCGCCAGCGTCTGATGCTTGCGCGGGCAATCTGTCAGGATACAAAAATCCTGATCTTAGACGAGCCAACCTCCTATCTGGATATGGGCTTTAAGATGGATATACTTACAAATATCCGCATGCTTGCAAGAGATAAAAAGATGGCGGTCATTATGTCACTGCATGAGCTTGACCTTGCGCAGAAAGTTTCCGATACGGTCGCATGTGTCAGAGGCGACCGCATCGACCGCATCGGCACACCGGAGAAGATTTTTGCCGGAAATTATGTGCAGGAATTATACGGGGTGGCAGATCAGAGCTTTGATCCGGTGACGGGACAGATTTTTTTGTGCACGGGACATCAGAATACAAGAGATTTCAAAGATTCTGACATAGAGAATTGCAGCAGTAAAGATTTCTGCAGCGGCAGTCAAGTCCCAGATCCGGTCAGTTCACAGATTTTTGTGATCGGCGGTGCGGGCAGCGGCATCCCGGTATACAACAGGCTGTGGCGCGAAAACATTCCATTTGCAGCAGGGATCCTGCAGGAAAATGATGTGGAGTACGCAGCGGCATCTGCACTTGCCGCTTGTGTTTTTTCGGAAAAAGCATTCTTTCCGGTTTCGGAAGAAACCTTTTTGCGGGCAAAACAGATGCTCGATGACTGTGATGCCTGCATTTGCGCATTGACAGAATTTGGTCCTTATAATGAAAAAAATAGGCAGCTTTATGAATATGCAAAAAAACTTGGCAAAGTATGTGCAGAGATATAATTATATAAAATGCCATTTTTGCCTGTGTGAAATCTTGGAGTGCGAACTGTATTTAGCTATATAATTTTGGGGCATATAAAAGTATATCACCTTCATTTCATGCTATTGCAGAACCTAGATGGGACATATGTAAAAAAGCAGGGGAGAAAGTCCCGCGAGTCCAAGGAAGAGGGACATATAAAGAAAAAGCAGAGGAAAAAGTCCCGTAAGTCTAAAGAAGAGGGACATATAGCGAAAAAGCAGGAGAAAAAGTCCCGTGTGTCCAAGAAAGAGGGACATAGCTCCGGAAAAATCTTCTATATATCCCAGACACCAGATGTTATGGGACATAATTGCTCACAAAATCTACATATGTCCCAAGAAGCAAAAGCCGTGGGACATAATCCCACAAAAAACCTGTATATGTCCTGCCCCCTCTTGATTCCTGCAAAAATGTGAGGTATAAAACAGAGGAAGGAGTTCATCCTTCCAAATAATTCAAAACAGAGCACGAAAAGGAGTGAATTAATATGGCAAGAAAAGATTTTGGAGCAAAACCATACACCTATCCACAGCCGGTATTTATTCTCGCAACATACAATGAGGACGGCACGGCGAATGCAATGAACGCAGCATGGGGCGGAATCAGTGAAGGAAACGAGATTTCTTTCTGCATCAGTGCCGGACATAAGACAACAAAGAATTTCCAGAGAACCGGGGCATTTACCGTAAGCATGGCAGATGCAAAGCATGTGGCAGCCTGTGATTATGTGGGAATCGAATCTGCAAACAATGTGGCAGGAAAACTGGAAAAAGCAGGTTTTACCGTGACAAAGAGTGCAAATGTAGACGCTCCGATCATCAATGAACTGGCGGTCTGTGCAGAGTGCAAAGTAAAAAGTTATGATCCGGAAAGCTGCAGATTGGTAGCGGAGATTGTCAATGTCAGCGTGGACGAAGCTGCAATGACGGATGGAAAAGTAGATGTGGCAAAAGTACAGCCGATCACATTTGATCCGTTC
>OHGU01000184.1_pt1 | contig 15901 bp, 8 predicted proteins | sample 1567871 | NCBI WGS metagenome assembly OHGU01 (sample SAMEA3879595, study PRJEB24766) | human gut metagenome | biome: human-associated habitat; feature: feces | place: USA | collected 1985/1987 | reverse complement strand
TCTTAGCCGCTGTGTCCTTTCTAATGACTGCTGAAGTTCCCATTCTTTAATCTTTGCCTCGTGTCCGGATAACAACACATCGGGAACTTGCCATCCTTTGTATTCTGCAGGACGAGTGTATACAGGAGCAGCTAACAGATTGTCTTGAAAAGAATCGGACAATGCCGATTGTTCGTCAGAAATGACCCCGGGAATAATACGAACTACGGCATCGGCGATAACGGCGGCAGCCAACTCCCCACCTGTCAAAACATAATCACCGATACTGATTTCTTTCGTAATGAAATGTTCACGTATTCTATAGTCTATACCCTTAAAATGACCACATAGAATAATTAAATTCTTTGCGAGTGAAAGTGAGTTGGCCATCGGCTGGTTAAACTGTTCTCCATCTGGAGATGTAAATATAATTTCATCGTACTCGCGTTCTGCTTTCAAAGCTGAGATGCATCGGTCTATCGGTTCAATCTTCATCACCATACCGGCAAATCCACCGAAGGGATAATCATCTACTTTGCGATAACGGTCGTATGCATAATCGCGTAAATTATGTATATGTATTTCTGCAATTCCTTTTTTCTGCGCACGGCTCATGATAGAGCAGTTGAAGAAGCTTTCCAGCATCTCGGGTAAAACGGTAATGATGTCTATTCTCATATTCGGTTATTTTTTGCAAAAGTAGCAAATTCCTCTTTGCCGGAAGGTGTTTTTCATTCAAAAAATAGCTATTTTTGCGGGAAAACTACCTTTTATATATGACAGAAATAGAAAGAATAGACCAATTGCGCGAGGAGCTTCATCGACATAACTATAATTATTATGTATTGAATGCGCCTGAGATTACAGACCAGGAGTTTGACAAGCTGATGCGTGAACTTCAGGATCTGGAAGAAAAACATCCGGAACATAGAGATGAGAACTCGCCCAGTATGCGTGTGGGAAGTGATATAAACAAAAACTTCATGCAGGTGGTACATAAATATCCCATGCTTTCATTGACTAACACCTATTCGGAAACGGAAGTAACCGAGTTTTATGACAGGGTAAAGAAGTCCTTGAACGAAGATTTTGAGATTTGTTGTGAAATGAAATACGATGGTACTTCTATTTCGCTGACTTACGAGAACGGGAAATTGGTGCGTGCTGTGACGCGTGGTGATGGCGTGCAAGGAGATGATGTGACAGGCAATGTGAAGACCATCCGCAGTATCCCTTTGGTGTTGCATGGAAAGGGGTATCCTGAAGCATTTGAAATTCGTGGGGAGATTTTGATGCCTTGGGTGGTGTTTGAGGAATTGAACAAAGAACGAGAAGCCCGCGAAGAACCGTTGTTCGCTAATCCCCGCAACGCAGCTTCGGGAACATTGAAGTTGCAGAATTCTGCCATTGTGGCATCCCGCAAGCTGGATGCATACCTTTATTATTTGCTTGGAGATAATTTGCCGTGCGACGGTCATTATGAAAATTTGAAAGAAGCGGAGAAATGGGGATTTAAAATTTCTGATCTTACTCGCAAATGCAAAACATTGCAGGAAGTATTTGATTTCATCAAATACTGGGATGTGGAGCGTAAGAATCTGCCTGTAGCTACGGACGGAATAGTACTGAAAGTGAATTCTTTGCGACAGCAGCGTAATTTGGGTTTTACGGCAAAATCACCCCGATGGGCCATTGCATACAAGTTTCAGGCCGAACAGGCACTTACCCGTTTGAACAAGGTGACCTATCAAGTGGGAAGAACAGGTGCTGTGACTCCGGTGGCCAATCTGGATCCCGTACAGCTATCCGGAACCGTGGTAAAGCGTGCTTCGCTCCATAATGCAGACATCATAGAAGGGCTGGATTTGCATATCGGCGATATGGTTTATGTAGAAAAAGGGGGCGAGATTATTCCAAAAATTGTAGGTGTGGACAAGAACGCCCGTATTATGATAGGTGATAAAGTAAAGTTTATTACTTATTGCCCCGAGTGTGGCAGTAAATTGGTGCGCTATGAAGGTGAAGCTGCTTATTATTGTACCAATGATGCCGCTTGCCCCCCACAGATCAAGGGAAAAATAGAACATTTTATCAGCCGTAGGGCTATGGATATTGATGGACTCGGTCCGGAAACGGTAGATCAGTTTTACCAGGAAGGATTGATACGTGATGTTGCCGATCTGTATACTTTAAAAACATCGGATATCATCAACCTGGAACGTATGGGAGAAAAATCCGCTGAGAATATAATAAAAGGTATAGAGCAGTCCAAAGAAGTGCCGTTCGAAAGGGTACTCTTTGCATTGGGCATCCGTTTTGTGGGTGAAACTGTGGCGAAGAAGGTGGCGAAATCCTTTAAGTCGATGGATGCTTTGGCAGACGCGAGTTTAGATGATTTGATTCATGTCGATGAAATCGGAGAAAAAATAGCGCAGAGTATCTTGTTGTATTTTGCTAATCCGAAGAATCGTGACATTATAGAGCGTCTTCGTGTGGCGGGTGTGAGACTGGAAGCCGATGAGGAGGATACTTCGGAACACACTGACAAACTGGCAGGGAAATCTATCGTGATCAGTGGGGTTTTCGCCCATCATTCGCGTGACGAATATAAGGAGTTAATTGAAAAGCATGGTGGTAAGAATGTGGGAAGTATTTCGTCCAAGACCAGCTTTATTCTGGCAGGTGACAATATGGGGCCCAGTAAACTGGAGAAAGCGCAGAAACTGGGTGTGACCATTGTGAGCGAAGAGGAGTTTCTGCAAATGATAGAGTGACTTTTTAGCGAGTATAAACTAAAAATAGTGTGATTTTTATCGCTAAAAGAGAAAATATTCGTACTTTTGTAGGCTATTAAATAAGAATTTATAATTCATTTATGATACAGACAAGATTAAAAGGCATGGGAGTAGCGTTGATTACTCCTTTCAAGGAAGATGACAGCGTTGATTATGATGCGTTACTTCGTCTGGTTGATTACCAGCTTCAAAATGGAACAGATTTTTTGTGCGTGTTGGGAACCACGGCTGAAACCCCGACTTTGACTAAAGAAGAAAAAGACAAGATAAAACGTTTGATAATCGAAAGAGTGAATGGACGTATCCCTATTCTGCTGGGAGTTAGCAGCAACTGTACCCGTGCTGTTGTGGAAACGCTGAAAAATGATGATATGACAGGAGTTGATGCCGTACTTGTTGCTGTACCTTATTATAACAAACCTTCCCAGGAAGGTATTTACCAACACTATAAAGCGATTGCTGAAGCGACGGATCTTCCTGTGGTTCTTTATAATGTACCGGGACGTACCGGTGTGAACATGACTGCTGAGACCACCTTGCGTCTGGCACGCGATTTCAAGAATATTATCGCTATCAAGGAGGCATCGGGTAATATTACTCAGATGGATGATATCATCAAGAATAAACCGGCTAATTTTGATGTGATTTCGGGTGATGATGGTATTACATTTCCTTTGATTACTTTGGGTGCTGTAGGGGTTATTTCGGTTATCGGTAATGCATTTCCGCGTGAATTCAGCCGTATGACCCGTTTGGCATTACAGGGTGATTTTGCAAATGCATTGACTATTCATCATAGGTTTACGGAATTATTCAGCCTGTTGTTCGTAGATGGTAATCCTGCTGGGGTGAAGGCTATGTTGAATGTAATGGGGCTGATTGAAAACAAATTGCGTTTGCCGCTTGTACCGACTCGTATCACAACATTTGAAAAGATGCGTGCTATTTTGAATGAATTGAAAATAAAATGCTGATAAAGGAATCTTTTTAATTAGATAAGACTGGTGTTTCGTCATTAAAAACACCAGTCTTTTTTTATGCCTGTCTGTTCGTTCTTTGATATATTATACCTGTAAGATTCTATATCTTTCACGCGTAACATTACTAATCTTTCACCTGATACATTAGTAACGTGTTACCCGACACGTTACTAACCTGTCGATCTGTATGTTAGTAACCTTTGAAACGCCTTGTTTTTTAAAAAAGAACAAGCGCTTGTTTAAAGATGAACTGTTCTTTTCAGGTGTGTGAGAAGTTGTGTTGGTCGTCATTGTTTCGTTGGAGAAGGTGTAGGCGTGATTGAGGATAATTTCAATGCTTCCAAGAAGCGTTCCCAAGTTCTTCTAAACCATAATGCTTCTTTTTTATATGCTGCAAAGATATAAGAACGGAAAAATGGTAGACCTGTAGAAGCGCGGAGGTGCTTAACAGGGGATTTTCCCCCAAGAATTACAACTGAGCCATTTAAATTTAAAAAAAGAGAGAAAATACAAGAAAAGACCATCAGAAAAGATGGCCTTCTTTGTGATCGCGACAGGATTCAAACCTGTAACCGGCTGATCCGTAGTCAGCTACTCTATTCAGTTGAGCTACGCGGCCATTATTTATTGTTCTTTTGTTTTAACGGGTGCAAAGATACGGACTTTTTTTGAAAATGCAAGCGTTTTACTAAAACTTTTTTCTAAAAATTATTCGATGAAACGGGAGTTAAACAACTGCCAGCCCAGTGTTAAACCTACATTCCAATCGTTAGACGGTGAACTATAGTGGTTTACATAAGCACTGATAGAACCGAACGATAATTGAAAAACTAATGAGATTTCTCCAAGATATTCGAATTTTGTGAAAGCTTTCCCGTAATATGCTTGTCCATATTCATCTTTCTTGATAGGAAAGATGGGTACAAATCCATAAAATTCTCCGCGTAATTGAAAAGACTCGCTTAACTGGTAGATGGGCATGGCGCCGACTCCGGCATATTGATTAGCACGGAAAGCCTCATTATAGGTTACTTTGCTATGGGCTGTCGGAGTGAATTCTCCTGCCTGCATTAATGTAGCCGTATAATTATTGGAGAAATTTCGGGATGAGTAATACGCCTCTAGATATGCTCCCAAGGTAAACTTAGGACTTACCTTATGGTATGTTTCGTTCTGATATGAAACTTGAAGCCAGGATTGTACCTTTTTATAAGGTTCCGGTGTGTCTTTAGTCACTTTGGATGCACCTGATCTGAAATGTTCTGTGCCGGTGAAAATTTGTGCAGCCATTTTTTCACGACTTCCTTGTGTGGCAAATTGGCGGGCATTCAAGGTACTTCCTTCCAATACGATAGAGCCTCCGAAGATAGAATAAGTGCTTTCATCATGTTTTGTCTCGCTGAAGTCGATGATATTGGTTTGGAAGTACCTGTCTTCCATACGGGCTATACCTACACCGAATTCAGCTTTCTTACGGCTTAGAAACGGTAATGACACCTTCAATTTTACAAACTCTTCTCTTTTCTTGTTGAAAGCCGGATTGTCTTTATTGGAAAAGAATTTGGCTTCTTTGAAATAATCGAAGGTGGAGATCGAGGCTATGAATTTATAAGATGTAGGCAGCTTGGTTGGAAAATCAATTCGTGCTGCAAGTTGCACATTATTGTAGACCCGACCTAACTGTCCGTCAAAATTAAATTCTTTTGAATAATAGTTCAAGTTTTGATAGGAAGCACCAAAATAGACTTGATTGGAGCCACTGGAAGACACGTTTCCACCGACACGAACGGAGAGATTGGCCTCCATTTTGACCTGAAGATTCAAGTCGTAGGTTTGGTCTTTCTCATTATAAACGGCATGAGGAATGATTTCGGATATAATATTATCGGACAACAAACGGAAATATGCTCGTTTGATATCCTCCATAGTGAAAACATCGAAGTCGTTTTCATGGAACTCTTTTTGTATATATTGCTTTTGTCGTTCGTTGGCACCAGTTATATTTACTCTTTTGAAACGGAAATCCGGTAAATTGCTCTTATAGGCCAGTCGTTTAACTTTCACTTGTTCGGGGGTGATTCTTCGATGAATTCGGCTTTTTATGGAGTCCATCATTTCTATGGCACGTTTATAACCAATGTCATGCAACTCGTCAAAGCGCTGGAAGTCCATTAAATTGACATCATCATATTTAAAAGTCATGAGGATGCCGAGGGAATCGGGTAAAGAGTAATCTGTCTTTTGCATAATCATATTTTCCAGTTGCCCCATAATGTCACCTTCCTTGGGTTTGCCCGGATTGGCGGATACGGCACTTCCTATAATGATATCTGGATGGAAGGTATCACGCATTACATTCACTGGAAAATTATTGTAAATGCCACCGTCGTATGCCAGTATCGAGTCTATTTCGATAGGCTTGAACATGGCAGGAAAACTCATGGAGGCACGTACGGCATCTCCCAGATCTCCTTTTTTCAATATCAGTGGTCTTTTGTTGTACACATCCGAAGCTATACAGCGGAAGGGAATATACAGGCTGTCAAAATTGGCCTTGCTTGCAGCTGTTGCCTGACCGAATAATTGCAGAAATACAATATTCATCTGAATGGGATCTACAATGCTGGTAGGCAAAAACTGAGGTTTGACATTCTTCAGCGAGTCTTTCAGGGAGATACGGATGTTGATAAATTCGGGTGTTGGAGGATTTTTCTTGAAATAATAGATGTATTTCTCTTCCACATTACCTGAATACCAGCGTTTGAAGTCATCGGATTTGAGTAAAGCCTCCATTTCATCGGGAGAATAGCCCATAGCATAAAGTGAACCGACAATGGCTCCCATGGATGTGCCTGCAATATAATCTATGGGGATACCGTTTTCTTCTAATGCGCGGATAATGCCGATATGGGTTAGGCCTTTGGCACCTCCTCCGCTCAGTACCAGTCCCACTTTCTGTGCATGGATGGGAGGAAGCAGTAAAAAGAGAAGAAAAAGTATATATAGATAATGTTTCATGGATGTCGAATCTTTGTATGTGTTGCTCCAAATATAGAAAGAAATCTTCGTTTCCAATCGTTTTTTAGAATAAAAAAGCGCCGGAAATGAACTTCCCGACGCTTTTGATAGCAAAATGTGATAGATTTGTTAAATCAGTTCGATACTGCGTTTTACAAAGTTTGTCAAAGCTTCGCCTTTCAACATATTATTTTGTAACAGAGCAAGGTCAATCAATTGGCGGATTACTTTGTTACCACCTGCGTATTCACCTAAAACAGCTTCTTTCTTGGTCTTTTCATCGGCCAACTTTTTCTCAACATCACTTAATTCATCTTTTTCTGCTTGAGGTATTTCATCGGCTTTTTTACCTTCCTGTGCTTTGTGAAGTTCGTCGTGACGTTTATTCAGACTGGTCATTTCAGTTTCGATAGGTTCAAGAGCAGCTTTACAAGAGTTGTCCGCATCATTCAAAACTTGTTTCACCAGTTTGTGGTCGACATTCAGAACCAAGTTAAACATATCCGGCATTTCTCCATAGAAACTCATACCTGCCTGGATATTGGCCATTTCTTTCATACGGCGCATATATTCACTTTGGGTAATCATGATAGGAGTTCCTGTCTCGCCTAAAGATTGTGTTTCTACATTGAACTCCACTTTCTTCATCTGTGGCAACTGACTGCGGAATATGGAAGATAGAATATCGCGTTGGCCGGCTTCCAGACTGGCATCTTTGCGCTCTTCTTTAGCAATCAGGCGGTCAATTACATCACTGTCCACACGGGTGAAGCGGCTCTTTTCAAATTTTTGCTCAAGCATACTTACCATAGCTACATCCAGCTGACCATCCATTAACAATACGTTGTAGCCTTTGTTTTTGGCCGCATCAATGTAGCTGTATTGTTCGTCTGCATGGGTAGCATACAGATAAATCAAGTTGCCGTCCTTATCTGTTTGATTATCTTTGATCAAGCTTTGGTATTCTTCATAAGTATAATATTTGTCATCTGTGTCTTTCAGCAGAGCAAATTTATTAGCCTTTTCGTAGAACTCTTCTTGGGTTAACATGCCGTAGTTGATGAAAATTTTCAAATCATCCCATTTCTCCTCGAATTCTTTGCGGTCATTCTTAAAAATGGCTTGCAGGCGGTCTGATACTTTCTTAGAAATATAAGTGGAGATTTTCTTCACGTTGGAATCGCTCTGCAAGTAAGAACGGGATACGTTCAACGGGATGTCTGGTGAGTCAATCACTCCGTGTAACAGGGTCAGGAAGTCTGGAACAATACCTTCTACCGAGTCGGTGACATAGACCTGGTTACAGTAAAGTTGGATTTTGTTTTTTTGTAATTCAATGTTGCTCTTTACTTTCGGAAAGTACAGAATACCTGTCAGATTGAACGGATAATCCACATTCAGATGGATCCAGAACAAAGGTTCGTCTGCCATGGGATATAATTCCCGATAGAATTTCTTATAATCTTCGTCTTTCAGTTCTACCGGTTTGCGTGTCCATAAAGGATAGGTTTCGTTGATTACATTGTCTTCATTTGTTTCAACCTGCTTTCCATCTTTCCATTCTTTCTTTTTGCCGAATGCAATGGGGATAGGAAGGAAGCGGCAATATTTAGTCAGCAATGAAGAAATACGTGTTTCTTCCAGAAATTCTTTGCAGTCATCATCTATATAAAGGATAATATCCGATCCGCGGCTTTCTTTTTCAACATTTTCGATAGTAAACTCAGGGCTTCCGTCGCAAGTCCATTTCACAGCTTGTGCTCCTTCTTGGTGGGATTTTGTGATGATTTCCACTTTTTTGGCTACCATGAAGGCAGAATAGAATCCCAGACCAAAGTGTCCGATGATGGCATTGGCATCATCTTTATATTTTTCAAGGAAGTCGTTAGCGCCTGAAAAAGCTATCTGATTGATATATTTGTCGATCTCTTCGGCTGTAAGTCCGATACCCCGGTCGGAAATGGTGATGGTACCTTTTCCTAAACTTACTTTAATAGTAAGATCTCCCATCTCTCCTTTGAATTCACCTTTAGATGCAAGGGTTTTCAGCTTCTGTGTGGCATCTACTGCATTAGAAACTAATTCACGGAGGAATATTTCATGATCACTGTATAAGAACTTTTTGATGATGGGGAAAATGTTCTCAGTGGTTACCCCAATATTTCCTTTTTGCATACTATTTATGGTTTTAAGTTATTATGTTATATATACGTTTGAATCGTCTTTTTGTTGGATGATGGGCAAAAAAAATGCCAGATACAATGATATCTGACATTTTGTCTGTTATTTTTTGAAGAACTTTGGACTCTTTACTTTTCCACAGTCATGACAATGATGTCTTTTTCTTTGTCATAGCTTACCTTGATCGTGTCACCAGCCGCCATTTCTGATCCAAGTATCAGCTCGGAGATTCCATCCTCCAAATTGTTTTGGATGGCACGTTTTAATGGGCGTGCTCCGAACTGTACATCGTAACCTTTGGTGGCTACAAACTTTTTGGCATCTTCGTCGATAACAAGCTTATAACCAATGTGTTCCACACGACTGTAAAGACCCTTAAGTTCAATATCGATAATCCGAGTCAGTGCATTCAGGTCGAGTTGGTCGAAAGTTATTATTTCGTCCAGACGATTGATGAATTCGGGCGCAAAAGACTTATTCAAAGCTTTTGTAATCACGCTGCGCGAGTATTCTTTGTCATCTGTACGGATTTGGGCGGCAAATCCGATTCCTTTTCCGAATTCTTTAAGTTGGCGGGTTCCAATATTGGATGTCATGATAACTATGGTATTTTTAAAGTCTACAGTTCTGCCATAACTGTCAGTCAACCGACCTTCATCCATCACTTGCAACAGTATGTTGAATACATCGGGATGCGCTTTTTCAATTTCATCCAATAAAACGATGGAGTAGGGTTTACGTCTTACTTTCTCCGTCAGCTGTCCGCCTTCTTCATAACCTACATATCCGGGAGGTGCTCCTACCAGACGGGATACGGTGAATTTTTCCATATATTCACTCATGTCAATGCGGATAAGTGCATCTGCCGAACCGAACATTAGTTTCGCTAACTCCTTAGCCAGATGAGTCTTGCCGACACCTGTCGGACCTAGAAACATGAATGTACCAATCGGTTTATTAGGATCTTTCAGACCTACACGGCTTCTTTGAATAGCTTTTACCAGTGTGGCGATTGCTTTGTCTTGACCGATAACTTTAGAAAGCAGATCGTCTTTCATTCCTAATAATTTCATTCCTTCAGCCTGTGCCATTCTTTGCACAGGTACGCCTGACATCATGGAAACGACTTCGGCTATTTGTTCGTCATCTACCGTTTCCCGATTTTCCTTCAGGCTTTTTTCCCATTCTTCCTTCAGAGTATCAAGCTGGTTCGTATATTCTTTCTCTTTGTCACGATAACTGGCGGCTAGTTCGAAATTTTGTAACCTGACAGCTTCATTTTTAAGAGATTTCATCTCATCAATCAGTTTTTCCTGTTCTTCAATTTCTTTGGGAGCAGTGATATTAGTAAGATGTACGCGCGAACCGGCTTCATCTAAAGCATCTATCGCTTTATCAGGGAAGTTACGGTCTGTGATATATTGGTCTGTCAGTTTTACACAGGCTTCAAGGGCCGCATCTGTATAGTTCACATTATGATGATCCTCGTATTTATCTTTGATATTTTTCAAAATCTGAAGTGTTTCTTCTGCAGTTGTTGGTTCTACAATAACCTTTTGGAACCGGCGTTCCAATGCACCGTCTTTTTCAATATTTTGGCGGTATTCGTCCAATGTCGTCGCTCCGATGCATTGAATCTCACCTCTGGCCAATGCAGGTTTCAACATATTGGCTGCATCCATTGAGCCTGCTGCAGAACCTGCTCCCACAATAGTGTGGATTTCATCGATGAAAAGAATGATGTTAGGATTCTTCTTCAACTCGTTCAAAATGGAACGAATACGTTCCTCGAATTGTCCACGATATTTAGTGCCTGCGACAACGGCAGTCATATCAAGAGCTATCACGCGTTTATCAAATAAAATACGTGATACTTTCTTTTCCACAATCCGTAATGCAAGTCCCTCAACAATGGCAGATTTGCCGACTCCCGGTTCGCCAATCAAAATAGGGTTGTTCTTCTTGCGGCGGCTCAATATTTGTGCCAGTCGCTCTATTTCCTTCACCCGGCCAACTACAGGATCCAGTTTTCCTTCTTCGGCAGCTCTTGTCATATCTGTGCCAAAATTGTCGAGTACAGGAGTGTCATTAGCTGGCTTTTTTTGTGCCGGACGTGCCTGTTGTTGTGCTGCATTTGATTTATTGCTACTTGGATTCTGACGTATATCTTCGTCTTCATCCTCGTCCTCACTGAACCCCAGACCTGCATGGGGATCTGGCTGTAAAGTGAGTTTAATTTTTTCGTATGTTACGCCATTGCTTTCCAAGACGTGGAAAGCTGTATTATCCTTGACCTTCATAATTGCTAATAAAATATGTTCGGAGTCAGCTGCAATGTTTCTCAATAACTTAGCTTCCAGAATACATAACTTTAACACTTTGGATGCTTTGTCATTAAAGCTAATATTCTCGTCATAGGTGGTGTCATTTTCTGCATTGTTTTTCACAATGGCCTCCAACTGATTTTTTATGTCCTGTAAGTTTATTTGTAAATTAAATAAGATCTCGATAGCTTTTCCTTCACCTTCACGTATCAGTCCCAACAACAAGTGTTCGGGACCAATATAGCTATTCCGCAGCCTGTTGGCTTCTTCCTTGCTATACATGATGATATCGGACACTCTTTGTGTAAATTGATTGTTCATAAATTTATCGTCCTCCTAAAGTATAGTGTTTATTTCCCAGTGTGCAAAGATACACATAATAACAATGCATACCATTGTTTTCTTATTTATATTAGCATAACAAAATGTATGCCAAGCTTTGACAGACTAAATGGATTAAACAAAAATAAGGGTTATAGCAAACTATTCACAAAGTAAATGAGAAGTGGGAGTGATAATCACTATATACTATAGAATAAGGTATAGGGATACTTTTTACTTATATAAGTAAAAACATTTAATGGACTTAACTTTTTTATGGGTTTTGTTTCGTATGTCGTATAAAAGTAGTACTTTAGCGTGGTTTTTGGTAAACCAAAAAGATGTATAATTAATATTTGTTTAAATGCTAGAACAAGACAGAATTATAAAGATTAACATCGAAGAGGAAATGAAGTCGTCGTACATTGATTACTCAATGTCAGTAATTGTTGCGCGCGCCCTCCCGGATGTTCGCGATGGCTTTAAACCGGTTCATAGACGTATCTTATATGGTATGATTGAACTGGGAAATACCTCCGATAAAGCTTATAAGAAATCAGCAAGAATTGTAGGTGAAGTTTTGGGTAAATATCACCCGCATGGTGACTCTTCCGTGTATGGAGCTTTGGTCAGGATGGCTCAGGACTGGGCTATGAGATATCCGTTGGTAGATGGTCAAGGTAACTTCGGCTCTGTTGATGGTGACAGCCCTGCTGCCATGCGTTATACGGAAGCAAGATTAAAGAAAATAGGTGAAGAGATGATGCAGGATCTTTATAAGGAAACTGTTGATTTTCAGAATAATTTTGATGACACGTTGCAGGAACCTACTGTCATGCCGACACGGATTCCTAACTTGTTGGTAAATGGAGCATCCGGTATTGCAGTAGGTATGGCAACCAATATGCCTACTCATAATCTTTCTGAAGTAATCGATGCATGTATTGCTTACATTGACAATAATGATATTGATATTGAAGGGCTTATGCAATATGTAAAAGCACCGGATTTCCCTACAGGTGGATATATATATGGTATAAGCGGGGTACGTGATGCTTACGAAACCGGACGTGGTAGAGTGGTGATGCGTGCTAAGGCTGAGATAGAAACTCATACTACACATGATAAGATCATAGTTAATGAAATTCCTTATAATGTAAATAAGAAGGAATTGATTGAAAATATCGCATCTTTAGTCAATGACAAGAAGATTGATGGTATTTCGTATGTAAATGATGAATCCGACCGTGAAGGTATGCGCATCGTTATTGATGTTAAACGTGATGCAAATGCTAGTGTGGTGCTGAACAAATTGTTCAAAATGACAGCTCTGCAAACTTCATTTGGCGTAAATAATATCGCTTTGGTCCATGGTCGCCCCAAAATGTTGAATCTGAAAGATTTAATCAGATATTTTGTAGAACATCGTCATGATGTGGTAATTCGTCGTACTCAGTATGATTTACGGAAGGCACAGGAGCGTGCTCATATTCTTGAAGGGTTGATTATAGCTTCTGATAATATTGATGAAGTTATCCGTATTATTCGTGCTGCAAAAACCCCTAATGATGCTATAGCAGGGTTAATAGAACTTTTTAATCTGAGTGAAATTCAGGCACGTGCTATTGTAGAAATGCGTTTGCGCCAATTAACAGGTCTGATGCAAGATCAGCTTCACGCAGAATATGAAGAAGTGATGAAACAGATTGCTTATTATGAAGAAATTCTTTCAAATGATGAACTTTGTAAAAAAGTAATCAAAGATGAGTTGATAGAAGTAAAAGAGAAATACGGGGATGCCCGTCGGTCTGAAATAGTTTATTCTTCAGAAGAATTTAATCCAGAAGATTTTTATGCTGATGATCAGATGGTTATCACGATATCCCATATGGGATATATCAAGCGTACTCCTTTATCAGAATTCCGTGCCCAAAATAGAGGTGGGGTAGGATCAAAAGGAAGTGAAACCCGTGATGAAGACTTTGTAGAGCATATTTATCCGGCTACAATGCACAATACTATGATGTTCTTCACTCAGAAAGGTAAGTGCTATTGGTTGAAAGTTTACGAAATTCCCGAAGGAACTAAAAATGCCAAAGGACGCGCTATTCAGAATTTGCTGAATATTGATTCCGATGATGTGGTTACAGCATATTTACGTGTGAAAAACCTTAATGATACCGAGTTTATTAATAGTCATTATGTGCTGTTCTGTACAAAGAATGGCGTCATTAAAAAGACTTTGTTGGAACAATACTCACGGCCTCGCCAGAATGGTGTTAATGCGATAACTATTCGTGAGGATGATAAAGTGATCGAAGTTCGTATGACTAACGGTGATAATGAAATCATTATTGCTAACCGTAATGGTCGTGCAATTCGCTTCCACGAAAGTGCGGTTCGTGTTATGGGACGTACGGCTACAGGAGTGCGTGGTATGACTTTGGATGAAGATGGTGGCGATGAAGTTATCGGTATGATTTGTATAAAAGATCCTGAAGCTGAATCAATCATGGTAGTTTCTGAACAAGGATACGGTAAACGTTCTGATATCGAAGATTATCGTAAAACCAATCGTGGCGGTAAGGGTGTAAAAACGTTGAATATTACAGATAAAACAGGTAAATTGGTGGCTATCAAGTCTGTTACAGATGGGAATGACTTGATGATTATTAATAAATCTGGTATTACAATTCGTTTAAAAGTCGCTGAAGTCCGCATCATGGGACGTGCAACACAAGGTGTGCGATTGATAAATTTGGAGAAACGTAATGACCAAATAGGTTCTGTATGTAAGGTGACATCTGAAGAAGAGGAGATTACAGATGAAAATTCAAATGCAGATTTTGAAAATATAACTGAAGGAGAGAGTGGTGGTACTACTAATTCTGATACTAATTCAGATTTAACTGCCGAAGCAAATAGTGAAGAATAAAATAAATTGTATTATTAAATCCACAAAATCATGAGAAAAGTATTATTTACAGTGGCTTTATTGTTAACAGCTTGCTTTGTGTCTGCACAAGTAAGTGTTGTTAAGGAGGCTAAATCCTTGAAAAGCAAACCTGAAGAAGCTGCAAAAGCTATCGAACCGGCTTTAACTAATCCTGAAACTGCTAATGATCCGGAAACATGGAAATTAGCAGGAGATTTTCAGAAAGCAATTTATGATGAAGAAAACATGAAACTTTATTTACCTGGAGGCCAAGCAGATACAACTAAGCTTTATAACAGCTTAGCTAAGATGTATGACTTCTACTTGAAATGCGATGAAATAGAGCAGGCTAAAGTTCAAAGTGGCGAGTTAAAGAAACCCAAATTCAGAAAGAAGAATGCAGATGCTTTGAAGACTTTGCGTTTAAACCTGGTTAATGGTGGTGGTGATGCTTACAATAAAGGAGATTATGCTGATGCTTTAAAGTATTTTGGGTTATTTGTTGATGTAGTAAACGAACCTATGTTTGCTGATGATGATGAGTTGAAGACTGATACTTTGAATGCATTATATGCTTGCTATGCAACTTTAGCTGCTAATATGCTGAAAGATAATCAGGCTGTCATCAAATATGGTAATATAGGTAAGAATCATAAAGAAGAAGGTTATAGAGCATTAATGTGCTTGGCTAAAACATATGGTCAGAAAGAAGGTGGTGATTCTGCAAAATGGCTTGAAGTAATCAAAGAAGGTACTGAATTGTTCCCTAAGCAAGAATACTTTGTTGGTAATATTATGGATTATTACATTCAAAAAGGTATGGTTGATGAGGGGCTGGTTCAAATTAATAAATTGCTTGCTACGAGTGAAACTCCGTACTATCTTTATGTAAAAGGTATCTTATTATATGAGAAAAAGCAGTATGATGATGCAATTGCTACATTTAATAAAATTATTTCAAATAACGGAGATTTAGTTGCTGAAGCATATTCAAAGATTGGTGACTGTTATTTTTTCCCAGCTCAGATTATTGTTGAGGAAAATGCGAAGCTAGCTATTGATGATCCCAAATACAATGAAAACGAAAGTAAGATTAAAGAGTTGTATGAGAAAGCTAAACCATACTATGAGAAGGCAAAAGAATTAAAGCCTGACAATAAGGCTTTGTGGGGGAATTATTTGCTGAATATTTATTGGAAGTTAAATAGAGCTGAATATGATTCTTTGGAAAAAGAATTAGGATATTAATAAAAACACTGATTTTAAAATAATAAAGAGGTTGTGTTAAAATTCTGGCACAACCTCTCTTTTTATGCCAAAAGACTTTCCCAAGCCCGGGTTTTGTTATTACCTAAAGTTTTATGTATC
>OHGU01000176.1_pt1 | contig 16422 bp, 17 predicted proteins | sample 1567871 | NCBI WGS metagenome assembly OHGU01 (sample SAMEA3879595, study PRJEB24766) | human gut metagenome | biome: human-associated habitat; feature: feces | place: USA | collected 1985/1987 | reverse complement strand
TAAAAGCAATCGAAGAGTGCAATGACCTTGCACCACTTCACAACCCGGCAAACCTGATCGGTATCGATGCATGTAAAGAACTGATGCCGGACGTACCGATGGTAGGTGTATTTGATACAGCATTCCATCAGACAATGCCAAAGAAAGCATTCCTTTATGGTCTTCCATACGAATACTATGAAAAGTACAAAGTAAGAAGATATGGCTTCCATGGAACCAGCCACAGTTTTGTATCAAAACGTACTGCTGAATTCCTTGGAATGGATCTGAAAAATTCTAAGATCATTGTGGCTCATCTTGGAAATGGTGCTTCTATCAGTGCCGTATTAAATGGTGAGTGTGTAGATACATCCATGGGTCTTACACCTTTAGAGGGACTTGTTATGGGAACACGTTCCGGCGATATTGATCCGGCAATCATGGAGTTCATTGCAAAGAAAGAGAACTTAGATATCGAAGGTGTCATGAATGTTTTGAATAAAAAGTCAGGTGTACAGGGATTATCAAAATTATCAAGTGATTTCCGTGATCTTGAGGCTGCAGCCAATGAAGGAAATGAGCTTGCAATCGGTGCTATCGACGTATTCTGCTACCGTGTTGCAAAATATATCGGTGCATATGTGGCAGCAATGAATGGTGTGGATGCGATTGCATTTACTGCAGGTATCGGAGAAAATACAACGATCGTCAGAGCAAAGGTACTTGAGTATCTTGGATATCTTGGAATTACAGTAGATGCACAGGCAAACGAAGTACACGGAGAGGAAAAAGTGATCTCCACAGCAGATTCCAAAGTAAAAGTCTGTGTGATCCCGACCAACGAGGAGCTTGCAATCGCAAGAGAGACGGTTGCACTTGTAAAATAGGCAAAACAGCGGGTCTTTGAGGTTCATAGACGATGAAAAATAAAAAAACAGGGTTGTCAAGAAAAAATACTTGACAAACCTGTTTTCACTATGTATAATCATTTAGGTGTGAAAAGCCTAGATAAAAGGTTTGATTCACAAAAAAAGATATAGGAGAATGCCGTGATTATAGATATTTCAGACATTTTATCTTGTGAAAACAAGGAAGAAACAAAGCAGGTTCAGATTGAACTTACGTCTTTTATATCAAAGTTAGGGGAATTTCCTATTATCAGTGCAGCACCGATAGAACTGCGTATCGCAAACCGGGAGAACAAGCGGCTGCTTATCCAGGGTGATGTTGATCTGCGAGTGTCGATTCCGTGCAGCCGTTGTCTGGAGGAAGTTCCGACAGATATCCACTTTTCGATTGACAAGGATATCAAATTAGAAGATTCTGTTGTTCATGACGAAGATGTGGAAGATAATGACTACCTGATTGGATTTAATCTGGATATAGATAGACTTATCTATGGAGAGATTTTGGTGAACTGGCCGATGAAAGTTCTGTGCAGGGATGATTGCAAAGGAATTTGCAAGGTGTGCGGAATGAACCTGAACAAAGGGGAATGCAACTGCCAGAGAACAGAACTGGATCCAAGAATGGCAGCAATCCAAGATGTCTTTAACAAATTTAAGGAGGTGTGAGAATATGTCAATTTGTCCAAAGAATAAATCTTCCAAAGGAAGAAGAGATAAAAGAAGAGCAAACTGGAAAATGACTGCTCCGGCATTAGTAAAATGCAGCAAATGTGGAGAGTTAATGATGCCTCATAGAGTATGTAAAAACTGTGGCTCTTACAACAAAAAAGAAATCATCCCTCAGGACTAATCCTTACGGGAAACAGAAAGATCAAGAGTGGAACGATGAGTTTCCTCTTGGTCTTTTTTGTTTCCGCTGAAAAAGTTATAATAATTTCACAAATTACCGGTTGCATAATCGGAGTGAACAGAATAAAATGGTAGAATGATGTTTTAGCAAAGGAGTAGGGCAATGGGAGATATTTTTAATTTGGACAACAAGTTTTTTCAGACACTTGGAAAGGGCGTCGACTGTGTATGCTTAAGCCTGCTGTGGATGATCTGCTGTATACCGCTTGCGTTCGGCATTTATGTGGCATATGTATCAAAAGCGATCATATTAGCACTTCCATGTATCATACTGGCTGTTCCGGCTGGAATTGCGACAACAGCACTTTATTATGCAGTTAACAAGGTGATCCGTCACAGCAGAGGATACCTGTGGAGTTCTTTCTGGCATTCTTTTAAAACAAATATGAAGCAGGGTGCATTTGTAACGCTTGTCGTGGCAGCAGCGGTTGTTCTGGTAGGACTTGACGGTTATATCATGTATCAGTTTGCAAAAGCGGGTGAAAAATCAGGAGTTCTTTATGTTGTGTTCTTTGTGCTGATGCTTGTGGTCATTGCATGGGCGATTTATGTATTCCCGTATATGGCACGTTTTGAGAATTCGACAAAATTGATCCTTAAAAATTCTGCGCTGATGGCGATCGGCAATCTGCCAAAGACTTTTATGGCACTGATGTTTTTCCTGGCATGCTGTATCGGAACTTATCTTTTGCCGGTTGTGGGAATGCTTCTGCTCAACTATATTTTAGAAGGTGTGTTTGAACGCTATATGTCCGATGAAGACCGTGAAGCAGAAAATGAAAGAAATCAGGAATTCTATAACTAATGATATTGTAAATGACAATCGATTTTTTATATTGATTTATAGAAAGAGTTATAGTATATTTCAATATAGACGTGAAGGGAGAGCCCGAAAACGTATCAGAATGGAGAGTAGTTATGCAGCAGAATCAATCACTTGAGATTACCAAAGTTGCCTTAGATGCGATGGGTGGAGATTATGCTCCGGCCGAGCCTGTAAAGGGGGCTGTGGATGCGGTAAATGCGAGAAGTGATATCAAGGTTCTTCTGATCGGTCAGGAGGACGTGGTTCGTAAAGAACTTGAAAAGTACACTTATCCGGCGGAGCAGATCGAGGTTATACATGCTGAGGAAGTTATTGAGACAGCAGAACCGCCGGTAAATGCGATCCGCAAGAAAAAACAGTCATCGATCGTTGTCGGCATGAATATGGTAAAACAAAAAGAAGCAGATGCTTTCGTATCGGCAGGAAGTTCCGGTGCCATATTAGTCGGTGGACAGGTTATCGTAGGCAGAATCAAAGGAATCGAAAGACCACCGTTAGCGCCGCTTATTCCGACGGAAAAAGGTGTGTCGCTTCTGATCGACTGCGGCGCGAATGTGGATGCAAGGGCATCACATCTTGTTCAGTTTGCGAAGATGGGTTCTATTTACATGGAAAATGTACTTGGAATCAAAAATCCGAGAGTGGCGATTGTAAATATCGGTGCGGAGGAAGAAAAGGGAAATGCGCTGGTAAAAGAAACATTTCCACTTCTGAAAGAATGTACGGATATTAATTTTGTGGGCAGTATTGAGGCTCGTGAAATCCCGCATGGAGAGGCAGATGTGATCGTATGTGAAGCATTTGTTGGAAATGTAATTTTAAAGCTGTATGAAGGACTGGCAGGAACGCTTGTCGGAGCAATCAAAAAAGGCATGATGAGCACCTTAAGAAGCAAAATTGGTGCAGCGCTTGCGCTTCCGGCATTAAAGTCAACATTAAAAGCGTTTGATGCTACTCAGTATGGCGGCGCTCCTTTATTAGGACTGAATGGACTTGTGGTAAAGACGCACGGAAGTACAAAGGCAGTCGAGATTACCAATTCCATTTTTCAATGTGTGACGTTCAAAGAGCAGGACATCAACGGAAAAATCAGAAAAAATATTATAAGTTCAACGGAACAGGAAGGAATGTAAAGTTATGGAATTTGAAAAACTGAAAAAAATCATTGCAGAGGTATTAAACGTGGACGAGGAAGAAATCACAATGGACACCACTTTTGTGGATGACCTTGGAGCAGACTCCCTTGATATTTTTCAGATTATTATGGGAATCGAAGAAGAATTCGACATCGAGATCACGAATGAGGATGCTGAGCATATCGTGACAGTTGCAGATGCAGTAGAGCAGATCAAGAATGCTTTAAACTAAATAAAAGATGACGTATGCCCTTGTTGAAGACAAAAGGGCGGTGCGCGATGTACCGTCTCTTGTCAGGCAAGGGCTTTTCCGTTATTATATAAGAAAACAGAGTCTTTTTTATATTTTACTGGATACACAGTAAGGTAGAAAAAAGCCCCTGACCAGGAGGATGAAATGTCAAAGTTACAGGAATTACAGAACAGGATTGGTTATACATTTGAGAAAGAGGGCTTATTGCGTCAGGCACTGACGCACAGTTCTTATGCTAATGAAAAACACATGAAAAAACATTCTGACAATGAGAGACTGGAGTTTTTAGGGGATGCGGTTTTAGAGATCGTATCGAGTGATTTTTTATACCGCAATTATCCGAATCTGCCGGAGGGAGATCTGACAAAACTCCGTGCGAGTATTGTGTGTGAGCCTACACTGGCACTTTGTACCAGAGAGATGGATCTTGGCGATTATCTGCTGCTTGGCAAGGGTGAAAACCAGACAGGTGGAAGAAAACGTAAATCAATTTTATCGGATGCTTTAGAGTCTGTGATTGGAGCTATCTATTTAGATGGTGGTTTTGAACCGGCAAAGAAGTTTATACATAAGTTTATCCTGACAGATATCGAGCACAAAAAGCTGTTTTATGACAGCAAGACCATTTTGCAGGAAGTTGTGCAGGGCAATTATAAAGAGAGTCTGCATTACGAGCTGATTTCAGAAGAAGGACCGGACCATGACAAACAGTTTTCGGTCGAAGCACGGATCGGAGATAAAGTGATCGGCGCAGGAACCGGACACACGAAAAAAGCGGCAGAGCAGGAAGCTGCCTACCAGGCACTTTTGCTTTTGAAACCGAAACTGTAATTATGCGCAAAAGTCAGCGCAAGAATGAGGTTTAGTATGTATCTGAAAAGTATTGAAGTGCAGGGATTTAAATCATTTGCGAATAAGATCGTTTTTGATTTTCATAATGGGATCACTGGAATTGTCGGGCCAAACGGCAGTGGCAAGAGTAATGTCGGGGATGCAGTGCGCTGGGTACTTGGTGAACAGAGCGCCAAGCAGCTGCGTGGTGCCAGTATGCAGGACATTATTTTTGCAGGAACGGAAAACCGTAAACCACTCAGTTATGCTTATGTTGCGATCACACTTGACAATGCGGACCATAAACTGCCGGTGGCGAGGCGCGTGTACCGCTCCGGGGAGAGTGATTATCTGCTCAACGGCAATACCTGCCGTTTGAAGGATGTGACCGAGCTGTTTTATGATACCGGTATCGGAAAAGAAGGATATTCCATTATCGGACAGGGACAGATTGAGAAAATTTTAAATGGTAAACCCGAGGAGCGGCGTGAGCTTTTTGACGAGGCAGCCGGAATTGTAAAATATAAAAAGCGCAAGGCGACTGCACAGAAAAAGTTAGAAAATGAACGTGAAAATTTAGTTCGTGTCAATGATATCTTAAGCGAGCTGGAACGTCAGGTCGGTCCGTTAGAAAAACAGGCTGAAAAAGCGCGTGTATATTTAAAGAAAAAAGAAGAGTTAAAGACATATGACGTCAACATGTTTCTGATGGAGATGACACGCATTGACGGACAGCTTCATGAAGTGGGCGAAAAATGCGGCATTGCGGAAGCACAGTTACATGAGTCAAAAGATTCTTATGAGCAGGTAAAGACAGAATATGAGCGCATGGAATCGGAGATCGAACAGTTAGAACAGGCAATCGGTGAGGTACGCGAAAATTTAAGCGGTTCCACTGTTTTAAAAGGAAAGTTAGAAGGACAGATCAACGTCTTAAAAGAACAGATCCACACGGCAGAAATGACGGACGAGCATTTAAAAGACAGACTTGATTCCATCGAAAAAGACACACAGGATCGCCTTGCGCAGAAAGATGTTTATGGCAGGGAACGAGAGGAACTGTTAGAGGCATTAGCGGGGATTTCGGAGAGAAAGCAGGCTGCTGAAAAAGAATTAGATGAGCTGCGCAATGGAATGAAAGAATGCAGTGACGGGATCGAACACGGAAAGAGTGAGATCATCGAACTCCTTAACAACAAGGCATCCGTTAAGGCGAGACAGCAGCGTTTTGATACGATGGCAGAGCAGATCAACATCCGGAAAGCGAAACTGACACAGAGACTTCTTGCAAGAAAGACAGAGGAAGAAGATTTAGACAATGTGCTGGCTGCCTATCAACAGGAATTAGATGATGTCAATGAAACGATCCGTGAGTTAAAGGAATCTGCAGCCGCAATGGAAGAAAAAAACCGTGAGTGGCGTAGAAAATATTCGCAGACGAGCCAGCAGTTAGAGCAGGATGTCACCAGATATCATAAAGAACAGTCCAGGTTAGAGACATTAAAAAACATTGCAGAACGCTATGACGGATATGGAAACAGTATCCTCCGTGTAATGGAACAGAAAGACAGACACAAAGGAATTTTAGGTGTCGTATCAGATCTGATTCAGGTTGAGAAAAAATATGAGGTTGCGATCGAGACTGCGTTAGGCGGAAGTATCCAGAATATCGTCACGGAGGATGAAGAGACAGCAAAGCAGATGATCGCGTATCTGAAGCAGAACCGGTATGGACGTGCAACATTTCTTCCGCTCACGAGTGTGAATGGCAGCGGCGGGTTTAAGAATCAGGAAGCACTGCGGGAGCGGGGCGTGATCGGACTTGCAAGTACCCTGGTGAAAAATGATGCCAGATATGATGGCGTGACGAATTATCTGCTCGGCAGGGTAGTTGTTGCCGAGACGATCGATGACGCGATTGCTCTGGCAAGAAAATACCGCTATTCATTCCGTATCGTAACGCTAGAGGGCGAATGCTTAAATCCGGGCGGTTCCATGACCGGTGGTGCATTTAAAAATACCAGCAATCTTCTTGCGAGAAGACGTGAGGTAGAAGAACTTGAAACACTTGTTGCTTCTCTGCAGAGTCAGATCAAAGAGTCGAGAGACCGCTTAGAGGATATTAAGACGGCGCAGTCACTGTTAGAAGAAGATATGGAAAGCGGCAAGGAGAAACTGCAGGAACAGTACATTCTTCAGAACACGGCAAAAATGAACTTAGACCGCGCCACAGAGCAGAAAAACGAGAGAGAAACAGTTTTTGCCGGTCTGCATGCGGAGCGGGCAGAGATCGAGGAGCAGCTTGCAGAGCTTGAAAACAATAGAGCGCAGATAGCGGCAGAGATTGAGGCTGCAGCGGTTCGTGAAAAAGAGATCGGACAGGAAAACGAGGACTTCCAGAAACGTTTCGAGGAATATCAGACGAAGGAGAAGGAAGCTGCGGAAACTGTTTCAAAGATTGCTTTAGAGGAAGCCGGTATCCGTCAGAAAGCGGAGTTTGCGCAGTCAAATATTTCGCGTATTCAGAGTGAGATCACAAGATTTTCACAGGACAGGGAAACGCTGATCACGCAGGCAGGGGATGCAAAAGAAGAAGCAAAACAGAAGATGGCAGAGATCGAGGAATTAAAAAAGACGATCCTTGCATCGGATGATACGCATGCCGCTTTCGAACAGCAGTTAAAAGATTATACGCAGAAGAAAGAAGAACTGTCAGCTTCACATAAAGGATTTTTCCGGAAGCGTGAGGAGATATCCAATCAGATCTCGGAACTTGATAAGGAAGTATTCCGTCTGAACAGTCAGCGTGAAAAGCTAAATGATGCGAGAGAATACCAGACCAATTATATGTGGCAGGAATATGAACTGACGCTTCACGCTGCAATGGATCTTCGGGATGATACCTATGACGATCTTTCTACATTAAAGAAAATGATCGCACAGATTAAGGATGAGATCCGAAAGCTCGGTGACGTCAATGTCAATGCGATCGAGGATTATAAGGAGATCTCAGAGCGTTATCAATTTTTAAAAACACAGCATGATGATCTGATCGAAGCAGAGAAAACGTTGATCGGAATCATCGAGGAACTTGATACGGGAATGCGCAAACAGTTCATGGAGAAATTTGCAGAGATTCAGAAACAGTTTGATACCGTATTTAAAGAACTGTTCGGCGGTGGAAAAGGTACACTGGAACTGGTGGAGGATGAGGATATCTTAGAGTGTGGTATCCGTATCATCGCACAGCCTCCTGGAAAGAAGCTGCAGAATATGATGCAGATGTCCGGTGGAGAAAAATCACTGACAGCGATTGCACTGTTATTTGCGATCCAGAACTTAAAGCCTTCACCGTTTTGTCTGTTAGACGAGATCGAGGCGGCACTGGATGATTCAAACGTCACCCGGTTTGCAAAATATCTGCACAAGCTGACGCAGAATACACAGTTTATTGTAATCACACACAGACGAGGTACGATGGCGGCGGCTGACCGTCTCTACGGTATCACGATGCAGGAAAAGGGTGTTTCCACACTGGTTTCCGTAAATCTGATAGAAAATGATTTAGACAAATAATGATTGGAACAAATAAGAAAGGCAGGATGTATGGGCGAAGAAAAAAAAGGATTTTGGAGCCGTCTGGTTTCCGGACTCAGCAAGACAAGAGATAACATTGTATCCGGAATTGATTCGATCTTCAGTGGATTTTCCAGTATTGATGATGATTTTTATGAAGAAATTGAAGAAATTCTGATCATGGGAGATATCGGTGTCAACGCGACCGAAGCGATCATCGAGAATCTCAAAGAAAAAGTAAAAGAAAATAAGATCAAGGATCCGGCAGAGTGCAAGGAACTTCTGATCAACAGCATCAAAGAGCAGATGGATGTTGGAGAGACTGCATACCGTTTTGAAAATGAAAAATCTGTGGTACTTGTCATCGGAGTAAACGGTGTCGGTAAGACGACTTCTGTTGGAAAACTGGCTGGAAAGCTAAAAGACCAGGGCAAAAAGGTTGTCCTTGCAGCGGCTGATACATTCCGTGCAGCAGCAGGAGATCAGCTGTTAGAATGGGCAAACCGTGCAGGTGTTGAGATGATCGGCGGACAGGAAGGTGCAGATCCGGCATCGATCGTATATGATGCGGTCGCAGCAGCAAAAGCAAGAAATGCGGATGTACTGCTCTGTGATACGGCAGGACGTCTTCATAATAAGAAGAATCTTATGGAAGAGTTGAAAAAGATCAACCGTATTCTTGAAAAAGAATATCCGGATGCATACCGCGAAACTCTTGTCGTATTAGATGCAACGACAGGTCAGAACGCACTTGCACAGGCGAGACAATTTTCAGAAGTGGCAGAGATCACAGGTATCATTCTAACAAAGATGGACGGAACGGCAAAAGGCGGTATTGCGGTTGCAATCCACTCCGAACTTGGAATTCCGGTCAAATATATCGGTGTCGGAGAGACCATCGAGGATTTACAGAAGTTTGATTCTAATGAATTTGTAAACGCACTTTTTGATATCAAAGATCAGGCAGAACAATAAACAGATGAAGGAGAATGCAGATGTTAACATTAGACAAGTTTGAAGAAGCAAGTGAGAAAGTAAAAGAAGTCACCTTAGAAACAAAACTGGTATATTCAGATTTCTTAAGTGAGCAGACAGGAAATAAGGTATATTTAAAACCTGAGAATATGCAGTTTACCGGTGCATACAAAGTGCGCGGAGCTTATTACAAGATCAGCACACTGACAGAGACAGAGCGTAAAAAAGGACTCATTACCGCCTCAGCAGGAAATCATGCGCAGGGTGTTGCCTACGCAGCAAAATGTTATGGATGTAAAGCTGTCATCGTGATGCCGACAACGACACCTTTAATTAAGGTAAACCGTACCAAGAGTTATGGTGCAGAGGTTGTTCTCTGCGGAGATGTTTACGACGAGGCCTGTCAGAAAGCCTACGAACTGGCAGAGGAAAAAGGATATACGTTCATTCATCCGTTCGATGATCTTGCAGTTGCAACCGGACAGGGAACGATCGCAATGGAAATCTTTAAAGAGCTGCCGCTTGTGGAATATATTTTAGTTCCGATCGGCGGAGGCGGACTTGCAACAGGTGTATCCACACTTGCAAAACTGTTAAATCCAAAGATCAAAGTGATTGGTGTGGAACCGGCAGGTGCAAACTGTATGCAGGCTTCTTTCAAAGCAGGAAAAGTAACGACTCTGCCGAGCGTCAACACGATCGCAGACGGTACTGCGGTAAAGACACCGGGCAGCAAGATCTTCCCATATATCAAAAAGAATTTAGATGATATCATCACAGTAGAAGATGATGAACTGGTTGTTGCATTCCTTGATATGGTAGAAAATCATAAAATGGTTGTGGAAAACTCAGGTCTTCTTACGGTAGCAGCGTTGAAACATTTAGGTGTAAAAGATAAGCGTGTCGTATCGATCTTAAGCGGTGGTAACATGGATGTGATCACAATGTCTTCCGTGGTACAGCAGGGACTTATTTTCCGTGACCGTATCTTTACGGTATCCGTGCTTCTTCCGGATAAGCCGGGCGAATTGTCAAAAGTAGCCGCAACGATTGCAGCAGAGCAGGGGAATGTGATCAAGTTAGAGCATAATCAGTTTGTCAGCACAAACCGTAATGCAGCCGTGGAGCTTCGTATTACTTTAGAGTGTTTTGGTACAGATCACAAAAATCAGATCATCAAAGCATTGGAGAAAAATGGTTATAAACCGAAATTAGTCAGAGCAAGTCTGTAGAATTGCGTTTCGGATATCAGAACCGGATCATAAAATGAAAAATGGTTAAAAAATAAGGAATTTCGTTCATTGCAAAACGAAATTCCTTATTTGTTATGAAACAGTATGCTCGTACAATATGTGGTCCGGCGTATGCGGCCAAATAGTCAGTGTCAGGATACTGTGTACGACTGACCTGTCATATCCAGGCTGTTAATGTCTGCACCGGAGTGATTTACGTGAAGACCAAGATTGAAGCCAGAACCGCCATCCGGGTTAAAGCTGACAGTCACGGAATTGCCGGAAATAGAAGTAGACGCAGAGTATCCGGCAACCTCGACCTGATCGGTGTATTAAAGGAAAGTGTCAGGGCGACATTGCCTGCCACGTTATTCCAGTTCACGGCAACCAGACCTTTTCCGCCACCTGCCCATCTGTCCCATACTCCCATATAGGTTGCGGTTACGGAACCGGCTGCACCGGCTGCGCCGCTTGCAAGATAGATGCCTTCTGTATGTTCAGGTGTCAGATAAATTGCAGGTTTCTGATATTTATTTTTCATGAGAACCTCCATTCCTGCGCATGATTTACGCAAGCAAAAAAGTTTTTATTTTAGGTTTAGCTCATTATAAACAGGGAAAAAAAGTGTTGTCAATACTGTTATAGGAAAAAAGTCATGTTTTAAGAAAAAATAAATACTGGTGTCAAGAAAAAATGCTTGACACCCATTCTTTTTTATGATAATCTATGCAAGGTGCTGATGTGAGAGTACAGATTGGGATATGAGATGGAAGAAAAGATTGAACAGGCGTATCTATATGATTTCTATGGAGAGCTTTTAAACGAACACCAGAGAAAGATATATGAAGATTTTGTGTTCAATGATCTCTCACTCGGTGAAATCGCGGATGAAGAAGGAATCAGCCGTCAGGGTGTACATGATATGGTAAAGCGGTGTACGAAGACCTTAGAAGGATATGAGAGCAAGCTTCATCTGATCGAAAAATTCCAGACCGCAAGAGGTATGGTGACAAAGATTCACACGTTGACCAAAGAGTTCTATAAGAACCATGACGAGGCAGTGTTAGAAGAGATCGAACAGATCTCCAACCAGATATTAGAGGAGCTATAGATGGCATTTGACAGTTTATCTGAAAAACTTCAAAATGTATTCAAAAACCTGCGAAGCAAAGGTCGTTTGACAGAGGATGATGTCAAGGCAGCTTTGAAGGAAGTTAAGATGGCTCTTTTAGAGGCCGATGTCAATTTCAAGGTAGTCAAGCAGTTTGTCAAAGATGTGCAGGAGCGCGCGATCGGACAGGACGTGATGAACGGACTGAATCCGGGACAGATGGTCATCAAGATCGTAAACGAAGAGATGGTTAAGCTCATGGGTTCCGAGACAACGGAGATAGCACTTCGCCCGGGACAGCAGATTACCGTTATTATGATGGTAGGTCTTCAGGGAGCTGGTAAAACCACCACAACCGCCAAGATTGCAGGTAAGTTAAAGCAGAAGGGCAAGAAACCACTGCTGGCAGCCTGTGATGTGTATCGTCCGGCTGCTATTGAGCAGTTGAAAATCAATGGAGAGAAGCAGGAAGTTGAAGTATTCTCCATGGGCGATAAGAATAAGCCGGTAAATATTGCAAAAGCGGCAGTTGAGCATGCAGCAAAGAATGGCAATCAGGTTGTAATCTTAGATACCGCCGGACGTCTTCATGTAGATGAAGATATGATGGATGAGTTGATTGAGATAAAAGAAAATGTCGATGTGGCACAGACCATTTTGGTTGTAGATGCCATGACCGGACAGGATGCCGTAAATGTGGCAGGAACGTTCGACGAGAAGATTGGAATTGACGGAGTCGTATTGACGAAGTTAGACGGTGATACCCGGGGTGGAGCAGCATTATCCATCCGTGCGGTAACCGGAAAGCCGATTCTTTATGTTGGTATGGGTGAGAAACTTTCCGATTTGGAACAGTTCTATCCGGACCGTATGGCAAGCAGAATTCTTGGCATGGGCGATGTGCTTACATTGATTGAAAAAGCACAGAGTGAGATTGATATAGATGAAGAGAAAGCCAAAGACATGCAGCAGCGTCTGAAGAAAGCAGACTTTACCTTTGATGATTATCTGCTTTCCATGGAACAGATGAAGAAAATGGGCGGTCTTGGTAATATTCTTGGAATGCTGCCAGGACTGGGCGGCGGAAAGATGCCGGATATTGATGAAGGTGAAGCTGAGAAAAATATGGCACGTACAACAGCCATCATCTATTCCATGACAAAGAAGGAAAGAAGTAATCCTTCACTTTTGAATCCGAGCCGTAAGCACCGGATTGCAAAAGGTGCAGGCGTAGATATTAGTGAAGTAAACCGTCTGGTAAAGCAGTTTGAACAGGCGAAGAAAATGATGAAACAGATGCCCGGACTTATGGGTGGACGTGGACGCGGTGGTAAAATGGGAAAATTCAAGTTTCCTTTTTAACATATAAGCATTTGCTTAGGATAGCATAATTCAAGGAGGTGAAACAGTAATGGCAGTAAAGATTAGATTAAGAAGATTAGGACAGAAAAAGGCTCCTTTCTATAGAATCGTAGTTGCAGATTCCCGTTCCCCAAGAGATGGAAAATGCATCGAAGAGATTGGAACTTATGACCCAACTAAGGATCCTAGTGAGTACCATGTAAATGAAGAACTGGCTAAGAAATGGTTAGCAAACGGCGCACAGCCAACAGAAACCGTAAACCGTATCTTCAAAGCAACCGGTATCGTAAAATAGTGAGGTGTACCTATGAAGGAATTAGTAGAAGTAATTGCAAAATCACTTGTAGATTACCCGGATGAGGTCAATGTCACAGAGACAGAGAACGAGAAAGCCATCGTATTGGAACTGCGCGTAGCTCAGTCCGACATGGGTAAGGTAATCGGAAAACAGGGACGCATTGCAAAGGCAATCCGTTCTGTTGTGAAAGCAGCAGCCTCAAAAGAAAACAAAAAAGTAATCGTTGATATTATGTAATAATATCGATGACATAAAAGGAAGCAGCAGAGTAATCTGTTGCTTCCTTTTTATCTATATGCTAATAATTATGCACAGGAATTCGTTCCTGTGCACTTTTCCATCTTGTCCCATTGTGCGACATATGTTAAAATACAAAAAAGCATACATTAATACAATCGAAATAGCAAATTCTATTATTCAAATCTTGTTTCATTTTGAACATGACATTTCTGTATCTATCTATGCTTTTATTCACTAATTAATCAAAAAAGCAGGAGAGGTACAGCAGTGGATTTTGTAGCAATGGTTCTCCTGCCACATACAAGGAGAACTTGCCTATGACAAGAGAAACAACTGAAAACACACCGGTAGCAAACCGTAAATTCAAGGACACTATTTTTCGCATGCTATTTTCGGAAAAGGAAGCTTTGCTGTCACTTTATAATGCGGTTAATGGCAGTAATTATACGGATGCAGATGCACTGGAAATTGTAACTTTAGAAAATGCTATTTATATGGGAATGAAGAATGACCTGGCTTTTATTCTGGATATGAATCTTTATCTATATGAACATCAATCCACAATAAATCCGAACATTCCGCTTCGGGATTTATTTTATATTGCAGCAGAATACCAGAGGCTTGTAGATAAGAAATCCCTATATTCTTCTGCATTACAGAAAATTCCCAATCCCCATTTTATTGTATTTTATAACGGAAGCATGCCGATAGAGGATTGTTGTACCAGACGGCTGTCAGATGCGTTTTATCATGCAACAGACAATCCATCTTTGGAGCTTGTTGTTACCACATTTAATGTGAATGTGGGGCACAACACGGAGTTAATGTCCCAGTGCCAGATATTGAGGGAATATTCCATTTATGTCGCAAAAGTGCGTGTTTTTACGGAACAGATGCCAGTAGATGCTGCTGTACAAAAAGCAGTTGCAGAATGCATCCATGAAAATATTCTGGCAGATTTCCTTAGGAAAAATCAGGCGGAGGTAATTGCTATGAGTATATTTGAATATGACAAAGAGGAAGAGGAAAAGAAATTAAGGAAAGCAGAATTTGAGGCAGGAGTCGAGCATGGAATAGAGCAGAGTTTAGTTTCACTTGTAATAAAGAAAATGAAAAAAGGAAAATCTGTAGAAGAAATTGCGGATATGCTAGAAGAAACTCCGGAAAAAATTCAAAATATATATGAACTGGCAAGAGATATGGCACCAGACTATGATGTAGAGAAAATCTGTGGACAATTGTCAGGATAAAAAGATAAAACTGTAAGTTTTTTCTAGGGGAAATAAAGAAAAGCAGTTATATAGTTTCATAAAAAGTGCACAGGAATTCGTTCCTGTGCACTTTTTAACAATTTTACTTATGCGCGAAAACCGTAGTCGGTATACATTTCTTCGCAATATTTGCAGCGATAGGTTTCTTCATTTTCATCTGTGAGCAGGAAAATCTGGTCTAATTCCTGTTCGATGGAAGTGATGCAGCGTGGGTTCTTGCAACGGATTACATTTTTTACCTGCTTTGGAAGGTGCAGTTCTTTTTTCTCAACGATTTTATCGCCTTTGATAATATTTACGGTAATATTGTGGTCGATAAAACCTAAAATATCTAAGTCTAAGGCATCAATCGGGCATTCTACTTTGATGATGTCCTTTTTTCCCATTTTATTGCTTTTGGCATTTTTGATAATAGCAACGGTACAGTCTAACTTGTCCAGCTTTAAATTATGATAGATAGAAAGGCTCATACCGGCTTTGATATGGTCGAGAACGAAACCTTCATGAATTCCACTGATATTTAACATATTGATTACCTCCATTTTAATAGTGTAAGAATCAGAGCCATTCGCACATAGACACCGTACTGTGCCTGACGGAAATAAGCAGCTCTTGGGTCATCATCTACTTCTACGGATATTTCATTGACACGAGGAAGTGGATGAAGAACATACATATCGTCCTTGGCAAGTTTCATTTTTTCCTTGTCTAATATGTAATAGTTTTTCAGACGGACATAATCTTCTTCATTGAAGAAACGTTCCTTCTGCACTCTTGTCATATAAAGAATATCAAGTTTTGGCATTGCATCATCCAGTCTTGTTACTTCTTCAAACGGAATATTATTTTTTACCAGAACGTCTTCGCGGATATAGTCCGGAATTTTAAGTTCTTCCGGAGAAATAAGAACGAAGCGGATTCCGGGATAACGAATCAGTGCATTAATCAGAGAGTGAACAGTCCGGCCGAATTTTAAATCACCGCATAAACCGATTGTCATATTGTCTAATTTTCCTTTTAAAGAACGAATGGTTAATAAATCAGTTAATGTCTGGGTTGGATGTTGATGACCGCCATCACCGGCGTTGATTACTGGAATAGAAGATTTCTGGGAAGCTACGAGAGGTGCCCCTTCCTTTGGATGACGCATGGCACATATATCTGCGTAACAGGAAATGATTCGGATAGTATCGGAAACACTTTCGCCTTTTGCTGCGGATGAACTGTCTGCACTGGCAAAACCAAGAACAGAACCACCAAGGTTTAACATGGCAGCTTCAAAACTAAGACGGGTACGGGTACTTGGTTCATAGAAACAGGTCGCAAGTTTCATGCCATCACAGGCATGTGCATATTTTTGTGGATTTTTTTCAATATCACCTGCTAAATCCAGCAGTTGATCCAGCTCCTCTACAGATAAATCGAGGGGACTCATTAAGTGTCGCATATATTACCTCCTATGAAGATCCTTATTTTTGTTACCGTTCACAGGTTCCCTGCGAACTGTAACATTCG
>OHGU01000159.1_pt1 | contig 17099 bp, 15 predicted proteins | sample 1567871 | NCBI WGS metagenome assembly OHGU01 (sample SAMEA3879595, study PRJEB24766) | human gut metagenome | biome: human-associated habitat; feature: feces | place: USA | collected 1985/1987 | reverse complement strand
CCAGCCGTTCTCTGCACGCTCTATCTTCTGTAAGAAGCGGTTCTACTTCCTCATTTACGCGGTTCATTTTCTCTCTTGCCTTTCTAGTGAGTTCCGGTCTTCCAAATACCACGTACAGCAACAATCCGAGCAACGGAAACATCAGAATAATAAATACCCATGCCAGCCGGTATGCCGGATTCATTCTTCGATTTACAACGAATAAAGCTACGATAAATGCAAGTATATTGAGAATCAGGTTGATGTAAGTAGACATTTTACCAACTTCCAGCAGCAGATAAAATAAATATCCAAACTGAAGTAAAATAAGTAAAACTGTGATAAAAAGTCTGCTGATTAAAACTTTAACTATTTTCTTCACCTTATTCCCTCCTCTTTCTTTTCTACCCCTTATTTTATGCGTATTCTTCATTTTACCGCATTTTCTCCCAGAAATCAAATGTCCGGCGTATTCCTTTCCCTCTGTCTCTTTCTCTCTGCTTTTTATCTCTTCCATGTTCTTTTATTTTATCGAATCAGCTGCATGACATCCAGCCTCCCCCAGCCCTGTGCATGCTTGGATTTTCCGGTATCTACACTCGTCTCATAAAGCCGCAGTTTTACTTCTGCCGGTTTTAGATTTGAATAACGGCTTAAAAGCACCGCGACCGCCCCCGCCACCACCGGTGTTGCCATAGACGTTCCACTTTTCATCTCATAACCATTTCCCATCCGCTTACAGCTGACAATCGCTGTTCCAGGAGCCACTACTTCCGGTTTCATAATGCAGGCTTCCGTCGGACCTCTCCCACTATACCCACGCATCAGGCCCAGATTTTTTGCTTCTCCTTCCTCATCATCACTGCTGCCTACCGTTATAATCTTCCGGCATAGCCCCGGTATCGTAATACTCTTATCCTTTGGTCCGTTATTTCCTGCAGCAGCAACCACTACGATTCCTGCATCCCAGACTGCTTCAATTGCTGCTAACAATTCCTCCTGTTCTTCCCTTCTGGCCGAAGCAAGCATTCCTACGGAAATATTTAAGATTCTGATATTCATTTTCTCATAATTTGCAATCAGCCATTTTAATGCAGCTACCACCAGTCTGGTATTTCCCTTTCCCATACGGTCTAATACTTTTATCGCATATATCGCTGCTCCCGGTGCCATCCCACGGTAACGTCCATGAGAAGCAAAACCGGAACCTGCAATAATTCCTGAAACATGGGTTCCATGACCATTATCATCATAAAGTATCTTCTTATCACCTACATAATCACGAAATCCTCTGATTCTTTGTCCAAAATCAATATGAGTTCCAATTCCTGTATCCATCACGGCTACAGTGACATTATTTCCAATATATCCTAGTTTATGAGCTTCATTCACCCTTGTAATCTGTCTGACCCGTTCCATACTGCACCATTTTATGTTTTCTTATAATATATGCAGTGCAGCATTTTTGACCACCGGCAGAGCTTTCCGGATACCCGAAGAAGAAGTTTACTCAGCAAACCCGGCTCTTTTTTTCTGCCAGACTTTTTCTTCGCTACTTACGTAAAAAGGCGTATACCCTTGTGGATTTTCATCCGCAAAAGCATACGCCTTATTTTATTTATGTGAGTATTGAAAAATCACATGCCACGAATCTGCAATTAGTTCTGAGCAGGAACATCCTTGATGGAGAAGCTGATTCTTCCCATTCTGTCTTTGCCCATGCAGATACAGGTTACTGTATCACCAAGAGTCAGAACATCTTCTACATGTTCGATTCTCTCTTTTGCAATCTTGGAAATATGAACCATTCCCTCTTTGCCCGGTGCAAATTCGATGAATGCACCAAATTCTTTGATGCTTACTACTTTACCAGTGAAAATCTGACCTTCTTCAAAATCAGTTGTAATGATACGGATCATGTCAGCAGCTTTCTCAAGCATTGCTTTATCGGTACCACAGATGCTTACTGCACCTTCATCATTGATGTCAATCTTAACACCAGTGCGGTCGATAATCTCGTTGATTGTCTTACCCTTCTGACCTACTACATCACCAATCTTAGCCGGGTCAATCTGAACCTGAAGAATCTTTGGAGCATACTGTCCAACTTCTTTTCTTGGCTCAGCAATTGCTTTGGACATAACTTCGTCCATGATATAAAGTCTTGCTTCCCTGGTTCTTCTGATTGCTTCTTCTACGATAGGTCTTGTTAATCCGTGAATCTTAATATCCATCTGGATTGCAGTAATACCGTCATGTGTACCGGTTACCTTGAAGTCCATATCTCCGAAGAAGTCCTCAAGTCCCTGAATATCGGTTAATACGATGTAATCATCATCTGTCTCACCAGTTACCAGACCACAGGAAATACCTGCAACCATTTTCTTAATCGGAACACCTGCAGCCATAAGTGCCATACAGGATGCACAGGTAGATGCCATAGAGGTAGAACCATTAGATTCAAAGGTCTCGGATACGGCACGGATTGCATATGGGAATTCTTCTTCAGAAGGAAGAACCGGAACCAATGCTTTCTCAGCCAGTGCTCCATGTCCGATTTCACGACGTCCCGGTCCTCTGGAAGGTTTTGTTTCTCCAACAGAGTAGGATGGGAAATTGTAATGGTGCATATATCTCTTGGTTGTAATATTCTCATCTAATCCATCGATTTTCTGAACTTCAGATAATGGAGCTAATGTTACAACATCACAGATCTGAGTCTGTCCACGGGTAAACATAGCAGAACCATGTACTCTAGGAATAATATCAACCTCAGATGCCAGCGGACGAATCTGGTTGATTGCTCTTCCATCCGGACGTTTGTGGTCTTTTAAAATCATCTTACGAACGGTCTTCTTCTGATACTGATATACAGCCTCACCAACTAATGGAAGCCACTCTTCGTTATCTGCAAATGCCTCTTCCATTTTCTCTGTTACTTTACGGATATTTTCTTCTCTGGTCTGTTTATCGTCAGAGAATACTGCTACTTCCATCTCATCCGGTGTAACAATCTCACGCATAGCTGCAAACATTTCCTCTGGAACTGCACAGCTTGTATATTCATGTTTTGGTTTACCAACTTCGTTTACCAGTTTCATAATGAAATCATTAATGGTCTGGTTGATGTCGTGTGCCATGTAAATTGCTTCAATCATTTTATCTTCCGGAATCTCATTTGCTCCGGCTTCAATCATGATTACTTTCTCTCTTGTAGAAGCAACCGTCAACTGTAAATCACCATTGTCCCAAACTTCCTGGGATGGGTTGATTACAAATTCACCATCTTTCATTCCGACCTGTGTCATAGCACATGGTCCGTCAAATGGGATGTCCGAAATGCAGGTTGCAATCGCAGAACCAAGCATTGCTACGATTTCCGGACGGCATTCCGGGTCAACGCTCATAACGAGGTTGTTTAATGTTACATCATTACGATAATCCTTTGGGAATAACGGACGCATAGGTCTGTCAATTACACGGGAAGTAAGGATTGCATTCTCAGATGCTTTTCCTTCTCTCTTATTAAATCCGCCAGGGATTTTTCCTACTGCATAAGATTTCTCTTCGAACTCTACGCTAAGAGGGAAAAAGTCGATTCCGTCTCTTGGCTTTTCAGATGCTGTTGCAGTAGATAATACAGTGGTATCACCGTAGTGCATGAATGCACATCCATTTGCCTGTTTACCCACACGGTTAATATCAACCGTAAGAGTTCTTCCGGCAAGTTCCATTGAATAACTCTGGTACATATCATTTCTCCTTTTTTGTATACAGGATATTCCTGCTTATTATGGCAGAAGTTCCGAAATGGTGCTGTTTGCAGCCATCCGGAGGTGTATCGACCGAAACTACTGATTAATACAATCTGTAATTGCACTAATCAGTGGTCTCGGAATCGTCCTTCTGCCGTTCTTACATTGTCATCCATAAGACTCTGCACTTGCAGTTCCTTACGGATATCCGGCAACCTGTGGAAGCCTGGCAACCGAAAAATAGAGCGGACAACTCCGCTCTATTCTATACGGTTTCCTTTTACAAGAAATTACTTTCTCAAACCTAAACGTTCGATTAAAGAACGATATCTTTCAATATCAACTTTCTTTAAGTAAGCCAGTAAACGACGTCTCTGACCAACCATCTTTAAAAGTCCTCTTCTGGAATGATGATCCTTCTGATTTACTTTTAAGTGCTCATTCAGCTCATTGATTCTGGCTGTTAAAAGTGCAACCTGTACCTCTGGTGAACCTGTGTCTGTAGCAGTTTTACCATATTCTGCGATGATTGCTTCTTTTCTTTCTTTTGATAACATTTACGTTTCCTCCTTATATTTTCTTATCGCCTGATAATCAGTAAAAGGTCGGAGTGTCCATCTACCGAATATCGGCTAAATCATACCTAACAAATATAACATACTACTTATTATTTGTAAACAAAATTCTTTTAGTTTCCTTATCTAGTTTCCTAATACACGGACAACACATACTGGTGAACGATAATATGCATTGGAAATCTTGATTCCGGTAGAAGGTGAACTTGCATGAACAATCTGACCATTTCCGATATAGATTGCCACATGGTTGATGCCCTTACCGCTACCATAGAAGAACAAATCTCCCGGCTGTGCTTCGGATGCACTGATTCTGGTTCCGCATCCTGCCTGTGCTCTGGATGAGTGTGGCAGATATACGCCATAATTTGCATATACGGATAATACGAATCCGGAACAGTCCGCTCCTCTGGTAAGGCTGGTTCCGCCCCATACATATGGATTACCGACAAACTGTGTTGCATAAGCCACCAGTGATACCCTTGTATCTGAAACACCCTGACCATATTTTAATTCTGTCATGGTCTGTGCCTTTGGCAGCTGCTGTGAAATCTCTACATAGTCGGTGCTTGCATATCCTACATCACCATCTAAGTCTACTTCCACCCAGCCATCATACTGATTTAAAACCTCTAATTCTTCTCCTTCCGGCATCAATGCCAGTTTGGTACAATCGGTATTCATCTCAGCACGTACATTTAAAGTCTGTGTTGTAACGGTTGCAATGGTCTTCATTACTTCCTGGGCTTTTGCTACAGCAGCCTCTCCGGTAATGATATATTCTGCTTTTACATATCCGGTTACCTGACCAGATTCAATTTTAAGCCACTCGCCATCGTCCTCTAATATTTCACATCCGGCATCGTTCTGCATCTTTCCTACGATATCAGAATTGGTATCCGGCTGTTCCCTTACATTTAAACTGCTGTCAACCTGTGCAATACCAAGATTGGTATATCCACAGATTGTTGTATCTGCAGGTACCGCTGTATCGGTTGCTGCTGTATCTGCAGGTACCGTTGTATCGGTTGCTGCAGCATCCTCAGACTGTCCTTCCATCGTTGTAACAGTATTGGTTGCTGAAACAACAATATCTGTATTATAATAGGAATCCATTGTAGCAAATATTCCTGCATTTAAGCCGGAACCTGCTGATGTCTGTGCAGCTGCGCCACCCTCAAGCGCCACTGTAAGTCCACAGGTAAGAATAAATGCTGTTGTCTTCCACTTTCTATTGTTCTTCATAAAAATATGCCTCCTGACATTGTAACGATGCAAAATGCACCCTGCATTTCCGCATCTGTTCGAATCAATATGCTTCTCCATATTTTAAGATTATAGCAACGTGATTTCATAATGTCAACATAAATATGTAACAATTATGTAACAATTGTTCGAAATTTTACGAAATTCATATATTTAATGCTGCTGTACATAAAATCTGCCATAGGCAATATCCTGTTCGAGCTGTTGCTTTAAAGCCTCTAAGGATTCAAACTTCATCTCGCTGCGCTCTCTGCTCCGGAAGCAGACACGCACTTTCTTTCCATAGAGATTCTCATTAAAATCAAAAATATTGGTTTCCACTGCCACCGGATTAACCCCTTCGATAGTCGGCTTACATCCAACATCTGCGATTCCATGATACGTCTTATCCCCTACTACAACATCACAAACATAGACGCCAAACGGCGGAAGCAGCTTGTTTTCCGGCGGTATGATATTTATGGTCGGGATTCCAAGTACCTTCGCGCCCATTTCTCTGCCATGTATTACAACACCTTCCACAAAATAATCATAGCCAAGAAGGTATTTTACTTTTTCCATATTGCCCTTTTCTACTTCTTCCCGGATAAAGGTACTGCTGATATCCCGATTCTCATACTGAACCTTATCTATTACCTTAAGTTCATAATGCAGCTTCTTCGCATATATTTCCAGCAGATGGTAATCTCCGCGGCGGTTATGTCCAAAATGAAAATCTGTTCCAACCACAATGCCACGGATTTTCATGGAAGAAGCCAGCATTTCAATAAATGCTTCCGGTTCCATGGTCATGACTTCTTTGGTAAAAGGATATTCAATCAGATAATCAATGCCCTGCTCTTCACAGATTGCAACCTTCTCTTCATTCGTCGTAAGCACCTTCTGGACTTCATTTATCCTGCCCGGTCTCGGCGGAATGGCAAAGGTAAATAGTACCGTTGCACAGCCTTTATTCTTCTGCTCCATCATATGTTCTAATAAAGTCTCATGTCCTCTGTGCAGACCGTCAAATTTGCCAAGGGAAAGCACGCATTCTTCTTCAATATGAAATTCTGTTGTTCCATGTATATACTTCATTTTTTATACCTGCTTAAATGTCTTTTTCCTTCTCATTGCTGTGTAAAGAAAAGTTTTACCGGCTTAAACAGCCTGTCCGCTGTACGGTATTCATATATTCCAACAAAATGATTTGCATTGTCATACACTCTGACTTTTTTGCAGTCATCTTCTTTATAAAAAGAAGCAAGCGTATGCTCTATCGTCTCTGCCTCTTCTATCACGGGCAGCGGCAGCTTATTTCCATTATATAAAAGTGCAGTACTATCTTTGCGGCTGTGAATCTGTGGCAGATTTTTAAATACGGTATCAATGGGATATAAAATCTCTTCTATCTTACCACTTTTCATTATTGTCTCAATTTCCTGCAGTGTTTTTGCATCTTCTATTTGAAAATCTGAAACTCTTGTCCGTACCAGGTACTCCATACAGGCTCCACAACCTAATTTTTCTCCGATGTCATGGCACAATGTCCGGATATAAGTTCCTTTGGAACAGTGCACCCGCATGGTCACTCGCGGCAAGTCGATTGATAAAATTGCAATATCTAATATCTGAACCTTCCTTGCCTTGCGTTCTACTTCCACACCTTCTCTTGCTAAGTCACATAATTTCTTTCCATTGACCTTCAGTGCAGAATACATCGGCGGAATCTGTGCATATTCTCCCACAAAGCTTTCAATACACTGCTTTACTTCTTCTATGGAAAAATTTACCTCGGATTCCTTTAATATGGTTCCTGTCATATCCTGGGTATCCGTTTCTTTTCCCAAAAGCATGACTGCCTCGTATACCTTGTCCTTATCAGTTAAAAGGTCACAGACTCTGGTTGCTTTTCCTATACATACAGGAAGTACGCCCTCCGCATCCGGATCAAGCGTACCTGTATGTCCAATCTTTTTCATTTTTAAAATTCCACGCAGCTTTGCAACTACGTCAAAGGACGTAAATCCTTTTTCTTTTCTCACATTAATAATTCCGTCCATACGTTATCCTGTCTATTTCAAAAGCTGTTTTTCAACGTCCTTTACGATTCCCTCAAGAATCTCTTTGGCATTGCCTTCTATGGTTGCTCCGGCTGCCCGTATATGACCGCCTCCACCATAGGACATCATAATAACTGCCACATCTACCTTACCACTGGAACGCATGCTTGCTTTAAAGCTTCCATCCTCATTTTCGTAAAGAAAGATTGCAGCTTCCACATCTTTGGTAGCACGAAGCTGCTGTACGATTCCTTCTAAATGTTTCGGAAGAACCTGGTATTTTTCCATTTCTTCTTTGGTTACGATAGATGCAATGCATTTTCCATCTAAAAAGAGCTGGCTGTCCACCAATGCCTGACCCAAAATCCGGTTCTGCTCGTAAGTTTTCTCATAATAAGTCTTATCCACGATACGGCTGAAATCAATTCCCATTTCCATCAGCCTGCCGGCAATGTTCATGGTCTTTGCGGAAGTACAGGAATACTGGAACACACCCGTATCATGCACAATTCCCACATAAATACATTCTGCAATTTCCTTTGTAATCTTCTCTTTATCTATGAGCTCATATACAAGCTCACAGGTTGAACTTGCCTCCGGGAAAATGTAGTTTGCATCTGCAAAGTTCTGATTGCTGATATGATGGTCAACACAGAAGGTGCGTTTTGCTGCATGAAAATATTTCACTGCATTTCCCAGTCGTTTCTCATCGCCGCAGTCCAATGCAATAAATAAATCGTATGGCTCTTTTTCTATATAAGAGCTGTCAATTTTATCTGCATTTGCAAGGAATTTGAAAATGTTTGGAATCGGTTCCAGATGGAGTTCCACTTCCATTTCCGGATGATATTTTCTGATATAGTTATATACTGCTAACGTGGAACCTACACAGTCTCCGTCAGGTTTTACATGACCGGCTATTGCTACACGCTTCACATCATAAAGCTGTTCCTCTAATTTCATTGGCAACACCTGCTCTCTTTCTCTTCGGATGAGGCTTAGGACTCTTCCTGTCCAATCACCTCATCAATTTTCTTTGACATGTTTACACCATACTCAATGGACTGATCCAGGATAAACCGAATCTCCGGAGTATTTCTTAAATTGATACTTTTTGCGAGGGCATGACGAATATACCCTTCTGCACTATTAAGACCTTTGATTGTATTATTCTGAGCTTCTTCGTCTCCGAATACACTGATATACGCCTTACAGGTTTTTAAATCCGGTGCCACTTCTACGGCGACCACACTGGTCATCGGTGCAATACGCGGGTCTTTTACTTCACTCCGGATAATGTTGGAGAGTTCTCTTTGAACTTCTCCATTTATCCGCATATTTTTCATACTATTTTTTTGCATAATTTTCCTGTCCTTCTATCAGATTATCTGGCAACCTCTACCATCTTATATGCCTCTACCTGATCCAGTTCTGCAATATCATTAAATCCTTCGAATACAAGACCACACTCATATCCGGCTTTTACTTCCTTCACATCGTCCTTGAAACGTTTCAGGGAAGCAAGATTTCCTTCAAATATCTGTGTTCCCTCACGGGTAATACGGACTTTACATCCACGCTCGAAGTTACCATCCAATACATAAGAACCTGCAATGTTACCAACACCGGATGCTTTGAAAATCTGACGGACTTCTGCATGGCCGATTACTTTTTCTTCGTATACAGGATCTAACATTCCCTTCATAGCAGCTTCTACGTCTTCAATTGCGTTATAGATAACTTTATAAAGACGGATATCTACACCTTCATTTTCAGCAGTAACCTTTGCTGTAGGGTCCGGTCTTACGTTAAATCCAATGATGATTGCGTTAGATGCAGATGCTAAAGTAACATCAGATTCGTTGATTGCACCAACACCACCATGGATAATCTTAACCACAACTTCGTCGTTGGAAAGTTTTACAAGACTCTGTTTTACGGCTTCTACAGAACCCTGGACGTCTGCTTTAACGATGATATCCAGCTCTTTTACATCTCCGGACTGAATCTGTGAGAACAGGTCATCTAAAGACATTCTGGAACGGGTCTCCTCTAACAGTTTTGCCTTTCCTTCGGAAATATATGTCTCTGCAAAGTTTCTTGCATCTTTTTCACTGTCACATGCTACGAATGTTTCTCCTGCATCCGGTACACTGGAAAGTCCTAAAATCTCTACCGGCATGGATGGTCCGGCTTCTTTTACTCTTCTTCCCTTATCGTCAATCATGGCACGTACTTTACCATATGCACTACCACAGGCAATCGGCTCACCAACTGTAAGGGTTCCCTTCTGTACTAAAACAGTTGCTACAGCTCCTCTTCCTTTATCCAGCTGTGCCTCAATGATAACACCACGGGCTTTACGTTTTGGATTTGCCTTTAACTCGCTGACTTCTGCTGTTAATAATAACATTTCCAATAACTGGTCAATACCTTCGTGGGTATGAGCAGATACCGGTACAAAAATGGTGCTTCCACCCCAGTCTTCCGGAATCAGTTCGTATTCGGATAACTCCTGTTTTACTCGGTCGATATTGGCATTTGGCTTATCAATCTTATTGATTGCTACTACGATTTCAATTCCGGCTGCTTTAGCATGGTTAATTGCTTCTACAGTCTGCGGCATGACACCATCATCTGCTGCAACTACAAGAATTGCGATGTCGGTAGATTTTGCTCCACGCAGACGCATTGCGGTAAATGCTTCATGTCCCGGTGTATCTAAGAAGGTAATCTTCTGTCCATTGATACTTACCACATAGGCTCCGATATGCTGTGTGATACCACCAGCCTCACGGTCTGTTACATGTGTATTACGGATTGCATCCAGAAGGGATGTTTTACCATGGTCAACGTGACCCATTACACAGACAACAGGTGGTCTTGGAACTAAATCTTCTTCTCTTTCTTCATCCTCTTTTAAGAGCTCTGCAATTACGTCTACCTTTTCTTCCGGCTCTGCAATACAGTTAAATTCCAGTGCAATTTCTTCTGCATTGTCATAGTCGATTTCCTGGTTTACGGTAACCATCTGTCCCTTCATAAAGAGCTTCTTGATGATTTCAGAAGCCTGAACCTTCATCTTATCTGCCAGTTCCTTAATCGTCATACGCTCCGGCAGGGATACGCTGCGGATGGTATCTTCTTCCTTTGGTTTCGGCTGTGCAGGACGTTTCTTCTTACCGCCGTTTTTCTCAAGATTTACATATCTTTCCTGTTTCTTGCTTCCTAACTTATCGTGCTCCTGCACCTGTTTCTTACGGGTATTGTCACGGTCACGGTTTTCACGGCTTTCTTTTCTTAAATCATCCGGTCCTGCCTGGATAGCTTCTTTATTGAAACGGTTTAATTCCTGATCGAATCTTCCACCATTTCTTCCGCCTCTTCCATTTCTGTCGCCTTGTGGACGGTTATTATTGTATGGTCTGTCTCCCTGTTGACGGTTATTGTTAAAGTTTCTTGTCTCCGTCTTCTTCTCTTCTGTTTTCACTACCGGTTTCTCCTGAACAGTTTTTGTTTCCGTAGTCTTTACTTCTGCAGTTTTCGTTTCTGCTGGTTTTACTTCTGCAGCCTTAACTTCTGTTGCTTTTACCTCTGCCGGCTTAACTTCTGCAGCTTTTACCCCAGCAGGCTTTGGTGCTGCCGGTTTTGCAGGCTGAGCTGGTCTTGCAGCCGGTGCCGGTCTTCTTGCTTCTCCAGTCTTGGCATTGGTGTGATAAGCCTGACGTCTGCTTCCCGGATTGGTCTTGCTGTTCTGTGGGTTAAATACAGCAGAAATACTTGCTTTTTTCTTCGGACGAGCCGGTGCTTCTGTTGCAGCTTTTGCTTCACCTGCCGGCTTTGTCTCTGCTGCCGGCTTTGTCTCTGCTGCCGGCTTTTTCTCTGCTGCTGGTTTTGCTGCTCCGTTTACTTTAGAACGCACCAGCTTCTGTGCATCTTCATCTATACTATTGCTGGATGTCTTTACTTCATACTGGGTTCCTTGTAAGGAATCCAAAACATCCTGCGGCTTTATATTTAATTCTTTTGCGAGTTCATATACTCTGAGTTTTGACATATATAACTACCTCCGTTATTCAGTTGTTAACAGTTTCAATTGCTTTATGACGGCTTTGGCAAGACCTTCGTTGGTAACTGCCAATGATGCCCGAAATTCTTTTCCAATATGATGTCCGAGACTCTCCTTATCAGCATAAGCATAAAATGGCACTTCATAAAAGCTGCACATATCACGGAAATGTTTCTTCGTATTATCTGAAGCATCTCCTGCGACAATAACCAGATGAGCCTTTCCTTCTTTTACTGCTTTCTCTGTTGAAAATTCTCCGCTTGCAACATTTCCTGCCTTGGCAGAAAGTCCAAGCATGGATAACACCTTATCTTGTTTCAATATTCTGCATCTCCTTTTGCAACTCCTCATATATTTCTTCCGGAATCGCCATTTTCAAAGATCTTTCCAAGCCCTTTGTCTTTTTTGCTGCCAAAAAGCAATCCATATTCGGACAGATATATGCGCCTCTTCCATTCTTCCTTCCAGTGGAGTCCACTACAAGTTCATCTTCCGGCGTATGAATAATCCGAATCAGTTCTTTCTTGCTTTTCATTTCCTGGCATCCTACACATTTCCGCATAGGAATCTTCTTATTCGTTGCCATCTATGAACTCACCATCTCCTGTGTTTTCTTCTTCATAACCTTCTTCATACTCCTCATCATAGTCCTCGTAATCATTTTCATAATCCATAAATTCACCGGACTCTCTTGCCTGTGTCTCACTCTTGATATCAATCTTGAATCCGGTCAGTCTTGCAGCAAGTCTTGCATTCTGTCCTTCTTTACCGATAGCAAGTGACAACTGATAATCCGGAACAACAACCTTTGCGCTCTTCTCTTCGCCATCTGCGATTACGGAAATAACTTTTGCTGGGCTTAATGCGTTCTCGATTAACATGGCAGGATTCTCATTCCAGTTAATGATATCAATTTTCTCACCGCGTAATTCACTTACGATAGCATTTACCCTGGCTCCGTTCATACCTACACAAGCTCCTACCGGATCCACATCAGGGTCATTGGAGTAAACAGCAATCTTGGTTCTGCTTCCTGCTTCACGGGCAATACTCTTAATTTCTACAATACCATCTTTTACTTCAGTAACTTCTGATTCAAACAGACGTTTTACTAATTCCGGATGGGTTCTTGAAACCATAATCTTTGGTCCCTTTGGTGTAGATTTTACTTCCAGGATATATACCTTGATACGTTCGGTCGGTTTGAATACCTCTCCCTTTACCTGCTCATTTTCAGTAAGAATGGCATCTGCTTTACCAAGATTAATGGAAATATTTTTTCCAACATATCTCTGTACAATTCCGGTTACAACGTCTTTTTCCATGCTGTAATATTCGCTGTAAATTGCTTTTCTTTCTTCCTCACGAATCTTCTGTAAAATTACGTTCTTTGCATTCTGTGTTGCAATACGTCCAAATTCTTTGGATTTAACTTCTACATTTACCACATCACCAAGATTGTACTCAGAATCAATCATGCGTGCATTTGCAAGACTGATTTCTGTTACATCATCTTCTACTTTTTCCACTACGGTCTTCTCAGCAAGCACATGGAACTCGCATGTTTCCGGGTCAATATTTACTTTAATATTATCTGCCTTTCCAAAATGGTTTTTGCATGCAGTCAGCAGAGAATTCTCAATTGCCTCAAGTAAAGTCTCTTTGCTGATATTTTTTTCCTGCTCCAGTATTGTCAATGCTTCCAACAACTCGTTATTCATTTCTTTATCCTCCTATATACTTATTTTCTAAGTTGTATGCTATGTTAATGATTAAAAATCGATGGCAAGACGGATTAATGCAATATCCTTCTTATCAAATACCTTCTGTCCATAAGATTCGTCTTCAATTGTTACGGTATTCTCATCATATGCACTTAAGACTCCACAAAATTCCTTTTCATGGTCTATGGCACGATACAGACGTATCTCCACTTCTTTTCCCATAGAACGGACATAGTCCTTTTCTTTCTTCAACGGTCTGCCAAGTCCCGGCGAACTCACTTCAAAAATGTAAGAGTCTTCCACATAATCTTCCCGATCCAGAATCTCATTCATTTCCCGTGCTACCATTTCACAGTCATTGACGGTAATTCCGCCTTCCTTATCAATGTAAGCCCGTAAGTACCAGTCGGAACCTTCCTTGACATATTCCACATCTACCAGTTCAAAATGATACTTATCAACGATTGGCTGAATGAAGCTTTCTGTCTTCTGTTCATAAATTTCTTTTCTGGACATGTAACCACCTTTCCATCTGCTTAAATTTTGTTCTAAACATGAATTGAGAGTGGACGCAACGCCCACTCTCAAAGCCTAAATCATCATGTACTGTATTATTATAGCACTATTTTCTTAAATTGCAAGATTTTATTTCCAAATTATCTACTTTCTGCCGGCTTTTCCTGCCTTTTTCTGTGACCAGACAGAACATGCTCCAATCACTACGGCAACCAGAATTGTAAATACATATGCCATCCATGCTGGTAATGTTCCTGCAGATACTACTGCTGTGCTGCCGTTTCCATCACCTTTTACTAAAATCAATGCAGAAACCGGAGCTACTTCTGCTGTTCCAGAAATTGTTTCAATCGTATCTGTTCCTGCTAAGGTATCATTAATGCATACATTCCAGTTTCCTTCCGGAAGAGTTACTTCTTTTTTCTCATTATTGGCATTGAAGATCACATACATTCCATCTGCTGTCTCTCCGTCAACATCACCGGTAATTGCAAACGCTACTACATTATCATCTAAATCTTCTATCGGAGTCACATGTGCTTTTACATCCTCTGCATTGTCAAGGCGAAGCACCGGATGTGCCTTACGGAATGCAATCAGTCCTTTATAATACTGGTAAACATTCTGATACTGTTCATCTTCCAGATTGCTCCATTTTAAGCTGTTTACTGAATCTGGTGAGGCATAACTGTTTTCATCTAGACCACCATCTGCTTTCACTTTGCTTCTTAAGAATTCTTCTCCTGCCTGCATAAACGGAACACCCTCTGCCGTCATATAAATGGCTGCTGCAAGATTGTTCATGCGGATTCGCTCCTCCACGGAAGCTTCCGGAGTAGAACGGATAATACGATCCATCAGGGAAAGATTATCGTGACAGGATGCGTAGTTAATGGACTGGGAAGGTGTAGTACACCATTCCGGTGATAATCCCATAAAGCATTTTTGTAAGGTCTTCTCTTTGCCATTTGCTCCGGATACAAAACCTTTTTCTGTAGTTGAAAATGTATTTCCTTTTAACAAATCTCTTAAAGTATCACTGAAAAAAGCCATTTCCGGTACTTCTGTGGAATTGGTCTGTGTTGTCATGGAATATCCTTCTTTGGTAAGGCTTGTCTGCATCGACCATCCTTCTCCGTAGAAGATAACATCCGGGTGGTCTTTGTGCACTTCCTCGATTACCTCGTTCATGGTTTCCGTATCCAAAAGTCCTACCAGGTCAAAACGGAAGCCATCAATATGATATTCATCTGCCCAGTATTTCACAGAGTCCACAATATATTTCTTCACCATGGAACGCTCGGATGCTGTGTCATTTCCACAGCCGGAACCATTAGAATAAGTCCCATTATCATTTACTCTTGAGAAATACTCCGGCACAATTACGTTAAAACAGAATTCTCCTGCATTGTATACATGATTGTAAACCACGTCCATAACGACACTGATATCGTTATCATGTAATGTCTTTACCATTTCTTTAGCTTCTTTCACCCGGACTTCTCCATGATATGGATCCGTGGAATAAGAGCCTTCCGGTACGTTGTAGTTGACCGGATCATATCCCCAGTTAAACTGCGGTGTATCCAGCTTTGTTTCATCTACGGAACCATAATCATAAAACGGAAGTAAATGTAAATGTGTGATTTCCAAATCCTTGATATGGTCAAGTCCGGTCGGAACACCATTTTCAGTTGTGGTTCCGGTCTCTGTCAGTCCTAAATATTTTCCAACGTTTTCAATTCCGGAACTGGAATCTGAAGAGACGTCACGGATATGCATTTCATAAATAACAGCATCATTAATACCCTCTCCGGCATGTGGGTTACTGTCACTGTCCCACCCTTCCGGATTGGTGGATTCCAAATCAATTATCATGGCACGTTTTCCGTTGACACCTGTGGTTCTTGCATATGGGTCATTGGCTTCTTTTTCCTCACCATTAATGGTAACGGTATAAGTATAATAGGTACCATTTAAATCTCCATCCTTTGATGCAACCCAGGTTCCGTTTATATCTGCAGTCATTGGAATGGATTCGATTAAATCATCGGTTCCTTCTGTTCCTGATTCATAGAGATTTACAGAAACAGCCTGTGCGGTTGGTGCCCAGAGACGGAACGCTGTGCTGTCTTTTGTCCAGGTTGCACCAAGGTCATCTCCGTCATAAGTATATTCTTCTTCAAATTCTTTGGTGGAATATACGCTCGGCATCACTACTTTATATTCAGTTCCTTCGTATGTAATCTGATAGCTCTTATAAGCATCTAATGGTTCTTCCGCAACTACCTGATATACGAAATCATCATCTTGTGTTACTTCTTTGATAGTAACCGCCACACCATCGGCACTCTTAATAGAAAATGCCTGCATCAGATTCCCTTCAATTGCTCCGGTCATCTGAACGGTTACTGCGCCTTCCCCATCATATTTGGCTCCGGATAATTTAGTTCCGGTTACGGCATCATCACCATATTCTTTGGTATATCCTTCCACACCAGACTCTACATAAATATCCACAGTACCGGATACCATCTCGGAAATATCAATGAACTGGTCTTCATCAACATCCTTGGTCCAGTCTGCTGTACGCACAATAAATCCCACAGAGGTTGTACCCGGTGTTACTTCCATGGTTGCCACGTGGTCACCATCTTCCTCTGCCAGTTCATAAGCTGCACCATCCGCACCTTCTCCCCACATCCAGACATCCCATCCATCGTAATTGTCGTCTGCTCTGTGGTTCGTCAGCCTTTACCATTGCCGCATCTGAGACTACTGAAAAAACAGTCATCATGATAAGCAGCAATGCCATCCCCAATGCTTTTCCTCTTCTCTTCATGTCACCCTCCATCATACATTTGTTAGATTTGCTTATTTTTTCCTTGTTTATTACCAGAAACATAGTAAATTATAACATAATATATGCTGATTTGGAAGAAATATTTTCGCTAATTTTAGTAAATTAAGATATATCGAATTTTTACGCAAAAAAAATCATACAAACACGCCTAGCAAGCTTCTTACATAAAAGAACAAAGAATGTCGCGGTCGCTTGCGGCATTTACCTTATACACCGCAGTGTGCATCCTCGCGGAGCTTTTTTACTTTACAGGAAAACAATTTCCTGTAAAATAAAAAATGCTGTAAAACCATTATCTGGCTTTCAGCAT
>OHGU01000156.1_pt1 | contig 17162 bp, 15 predicted proteins | sample 1567871 | NCBI WGS metagenome assembly OHGU01 (sample SAMEA3879595, study PRJEB24766) | human gut metagenome | biome: human-associated habitat; feature: feces | place: USA | collected 1985/1987 | reverse complement strand
TCCTTCATTTGACCCCAGGTCTGAGCCGGAAGCGATTGAACTGCAGAGCAGTAACTTAGGCGCTTCGCTCGTTATGTCTTGATTGTCATTCGTTGTTCCCATCAAAACATTACATTTTATCATACCTTTATTTGAAAAAGAGGAACAGATTTGCTATCAGATATCCTCTATATTTTGGGGTTCTCTTCGTAAGAGAACCCCAAAGTCAAGTTAGATCTCTGATAATTGAATATTTACTGGTTTTGTCGTATGCTGTTTTTATAAACGAGATGCGCCTGTTTGCAACTTTTTCTTATTTTTCTGGAACAAAAAATTGCGTTTAAAGCAAATATGGGCTATATTTGCACAAAAATGGGGTTCTCTTACGAAGAGATTCCCATTTTTTATTATACCTAAATATGCAAGAAACACCTTTCTGCAAGCCCATTATACAATAACTCATCACTGCAACAAACCTATTTTCCCTATTATGTTTCTTTTTACAAGAGAGAAGTTAAAAAGAAGTAAAAATGGCAGACATACACAATGCCTTAGAATAAAAAACGGACTGTACAGTCTTTCTTTTCTGTACAGTCCGCTTAAATTATATACAATGTAAAGAGATGACGCTTATTCTTCGTCAGCAAACATCGGGTCCCATGCCGGAAGACGGATAGGTTTCTGTTTTAAAATATCCAGTACCTTGGCAGGAACATATTTCTTTTCTGCCACCACACGGAACATATATTCATCAAACCACTTATCTGTCATGATAAGGTGTCCTCTGTATCCGCTGGCACTGCCCCAACTGTTTTCCACCATCCATTTTTTCGATTTTCCCGCTTTATCCAAGTCCACCGCCATCAAGGTCATAGCATGGCTGCTGCCACTGGAGAAAGTTTGGATACGTTGTTTCTTGTCCATGCCGAAGGTGGTTCCCATCAATGATTCGTAATCATAATTATCAGGATCTAACAGGCCACGTTTGCTGTCGAGGAACTTGCCTACATCGCAAGAAAAGTACATCATGGTACTGTCCTTGATGGAAGCAATGGCTATTTCTTTGATATCTTCTATAGGCAGATTGACGTAGGTCCAGTTTTTGCCATCATAACGGTGACGGTCAAAGTCTATTTCATAGCATTTATAGAATTCGCGGCTGGGATCATTCATCAGCATCACGTAGTTGTTGGTCAGATCATTTCCCAAGAACTCTCTATAGAAAGATATCGGAGTGTATTCTTTCGCTTCTCCACCCTTCAGACTCCATGTAAAGGTGGAAACAGGTTCGCCAAGGGTCAACACCAGCATACGATAAACCGTTCCCAGCATTTCTGTCTTTTTCTTTTCCAGTTCGACCGGCTTCACTCCGGCAGCGGCAGCTTCTCGTAGTTGTAAACCAAATTCCTTCAGTTTTAATCCTATCAGGTTACTCATCTTTCCGGTATTCTCACTGCTGAAAGTTTCCACCATTGCACTCTTGGGGACCAGTCCGTATTTCTCTATAATATCCGAAACTCCTGTGAATTGTCCTCCATCGCTTAAAGGATGCTTGAACAGCCATTCCACCATTTTGTCGTCCATGGGCTTTCCACTGGTATCAATGATTCCCTGTAAGAATAAGTTTGCTTTTTCTAATTGGTCGTAGAAAAAACAATAGTTCTGTGAGAACTCCATCTCATCCAGTCCGTATTTGGCAATCATCTGGCTGCGGAGCACGTTCAGTCCGGTAAAAAGCCAGCAACGACCGGAAGATTGTTGGTCGGTTATCCCCTTGGATAGCACCTTGTGTGAAAATTCCGTATCAAAATCGGCACGGTTCTCTTGGTTCAATGCCAACGTGTTGATACTTGTTCCGCCTAAGGCGTTACGGATGGCTTTGTCGGCAGGGGTTGCCTTATAACTTTGTTTGATTTGATTCAGCATTTCACCTGAAATGCCTCCCTGTTGTGCCTGGGCTGTCAATGCAGCCGCAAACAGAAGAGCGAATGTGATGTGTTTCTTCATATTATTGTAAAAATATAAAATGATTTATTAGGGTGGGTAAATGTACAAGTTATTTTTGAACCCTGCTAATCTTTCACGTGAAAGATATATAATCATCAGATCCTATCATTATTATGACAGGCCCGGCTGTTCTGCTTTTTTCTTTATCTTATATCCCAGTATAGCAATTGTGATACTCATCAAGGGACTGATAATGTTAAAGAAGGCGTAAGGCAGATACACAATGGTGGGAACACTAAGGATAGTAGCCTGTGTCATACCGCATGTATTCCAGGGTATCAATGGCGAAGTGACTGTAACAGAATCTTCCGTCGTGCGGCTCAGCAGTTTGCTTTCATAACCGTTTGCACTATAGATGTCTTTAAACATATTACCCGTTAGGATAATGGATATATATTGATCTGCTGTAGCAAGATTCAGGAACAAGCCCGATGCAACTGTGGATGACACCATTCCTACCCGCTTTTTCGTAAAACGTACAAAGACAGAAGTGATACTGCCGAGCATTCCTCCGGCTGTCATCGCCCCTCCGAAACACATGGCGCAGATAATCAACCAGATGGTATTCATCATACCTGCCATTCCGCGAGTGGATATCAGTTCGTTTATTTCCGCATTACCGGTTTCCAATTGGGTTCCACCATAAAGCATTCCCATTCCTCCTTTGAACAAGGCGGCAATCCCTTCGGCTCCTTGTCCGGCGATTTCGCATAATAGTCCGGGCTGGAAAATCAAGGCAAAGACGGTAGCCAGAGCCGTAGAAACAAATAGAGTGATGATGGAAGGCACTTTACGTGCAATCAGTATCGCTGTGACAACGGGGACAATCATCAACCACCATGAAATATGGAACTTATCACTCAATATACGGGTGTATTCGGCGATATGACCGGTATCAGTAGCTTCATGTGACAATCCGGCTATGGTAAAGATTATCAAAGTGATGACAAGTGATGGAACGGTGGTAATCATCAAGTAACGGATGTGAGTGAACAGCGGTGTATCCGTTACGGAAGATGCCAGAATGGTGGTATCCGAAAGCGGAGAAACTTTATCACCGAAATAGGCTCCGGAGATAATCGCACCTGCAATCCAACCTTCACTGAAACCTTGCGCCTTCCCTATTCCCATCAGTGCGATGCCGATAGTGGCGATGGTAGTCCATGAGCTGCCTGTCATGACAGATACTACCGCACAAATAATGCAAGTGGATACCAGGAAAAAATGAGGATGAATAACCTGTATGCCGTAATATATTAATGTAGGGACTACACCGCTGACCATCCATGCTCCGGACAAAGCTCCGATGATCAGCAAGATAATAAGTGCGGTACTTACCCCGGCTATATTATTGGTGATAGCCAGTTCGAAGTCCTTCCATGGACGATGGAATCCCGCCATACCTGTCAGCACACAAACTGCTGTAGCCACTAACAGACAGACTTGACTGCCACCGGACAAGGCATCGCTTCCAAATGTACGGATAGTGACAAACAATAATAAAATAAGTACGAATACGGGTAAAAGGGATACTAACGGTGAAGGGATTTTGTTATCTTTCATTCTTTTTTTATTCAATTTTTATTCAAAATGTAAATAGAACTATCAATTTGGTTTTCAGCGTGCAAAGTTCGGAATATTTTTTGAGTTCTAAAAGTCAATCGGCGGTATTTAAAGACTTTTTTTGTATTTGCAGGTAAACCTTTTTGCAAGGGGGGCGTTATTAGTTCAAATTATAACCTAAAACTTAACAAATATGAATGAATTAGTTGGTGGCTTAGGCTACGCTGTAAAAAATTGGTGGATGTCCCTGTTGCTGGGCTTGCTCTACATTGCGGTAGCACTATGCTTATTGTTCGCTCCTGTGAGCAGTTATGTGGCACTGAGTGTCATCTTCAGTATCTCGATTCTGGTCAGTGGCATTCTGGAAATCTTTTTTGCTGCCGGAAACAAAAAAACAATCAGCAGTTGGGGATGGTATCTTGCCGGAGGTATTATTGATTTACTGATAGGTATTTATCTGGTATTCTATCCGTTGGTCAGCATGGAGCTGATTCCGTTTATTGTCGCTTTTTGGTTGATGTTCAGAGGGTTTACATTGTGTGGCTATTCCACAGATTTGAAACGCTATGGCACGAAGGACTGGGGATGGTATCTGGTGTTTGGCATTCTGGCCATTCTTTGCTCTATGGCTATCATCTGGCAACCCGGACTTGGCGCTGTCACCGTGCTCTACATGCTGTCCATCACTTTCCTTATTATCGGATGTTTCCGTGTCATTTTCTCCTTCGAGTTGAAAAGATTGCATAAAAACAAGTAAAAAAAATCGTTTATTTTGGGCTACGTCGTACGTTATTCGTATTTTTGTTAGCCCAAAATAAACAATGATTTCTAGTAAGAGTCTTAAGTACACTGTGCGTATTCTGCTAGGTACACTGATTGGTGTCTACCTGGGAATAATTGTGCTGCTGAACATACCGTATGTTCAGGGCAAATTATCTGTTTTTGTAACTAAGGAATTAAAAAACATACTGAATACGGAGGTTTCTATAGGACGGATTGATATGGGTTTGCTGAACCGCATCATTGTGGAAGATGTCCTTTTGCATGACCGGAAGAATCAGGAGATGCTGAAAGTAGCCCGCTTGTCGGCAAAATTCGATCTTCTTCCTTTACTGAACGGTAAAGTCACCATCAGCAGTGTCCAGCTTTTTGGATTTACGGTCAATTTGAACCGGGAAACTCCAGAATCTGCCCCTAATTTCCAGTTTGTGTTAGACGCTTTCGCATCCAAAGATACGGTTAAAACAAAATCTAATTTGGATTTACGAATTAATTCCGTGTTGATAAGGCGTGGCAGAGTGACATACGATATATTATCGGAACCGGAAACTCCCGGAAAGTTCAATGCCCATCATCTATCGGTAAAAAATCTCGCTGCGACGCTTTCACTGAAAGCATTGCGCAGCGACTCGTTGAATGCTGCCATCCGGCGAGTCAGTTTTGACGAACAATGTGGTTTTTCATTGCAGAAATTTGCCATGAAAGTTACAGCCAACAATAAACGTTTGGATATTAAGGATTTTGGTGTGGAACTTTCAAATACCGCTTTAAAGATAGATAGTCTGACCTTGAAGTATGACAGCCTGCCCGAATTGCCCCAAATGACAGAAAATGTAAGATACGATGGCTCTTTGAAGGCTTCAGTTATACTGAAAGATTTGGCTCCTTTTGTGCCTGCCTTGTCACGCTTTGAAGAACCGTTGGATCTAAATCTGGTTTTCTCCGGTCACGGCAAACATTTGGACTGCCCCACCCTGCAGCTGGCTAACCACCACGGATTGATGATTGCAGGGGAAGCGGCCCTGAGTAACTGGGATGCAGGCATGGATATGTACATTTACGGCAAACTGGGTAACCTGATCATGACGAAAGAGGGCATAAACGTTCTGATGACGAACCTGACGGGAAAGGTTCCTCCCATTTTGCAACGTTTGGACTATATTCGTTTTAACGGGGAAGCGGCGGGCTATCTGCATGATCTCACACTGACAGGCTTGTTCTATACAGGGGCAGGCATGGTGAAAACGGACGTGATGATGAGCATTGATGAACAAAGCATGAGCAGAACCTATTCGGGTAGTGTGGCAAGTGCTGACCTGGATTTGGGAAAATTACTTAATCAGGAAAAGAAATTCGGCAAGGTGGATTTCAATGTGGAACTGAAAGGTTTCAACTATAAGAACCGGTATCCGGAGTCATACATCAAAGGAATCATATCTTCTTTTGAATATAGTCAATATCAATATGAAAATATCATGTTGGATGGCGTATATAAGGACGGAGGCTTTAACGGGCGCTTATCCATGGACGACGCAAACGGTTCTGTCCAGATAGACGGTAATTTCAATGTTGCCAAAACAATCCCTGACTTTAATCTGAAGGCATCCGTAAAGAACCTGCGCCCCCACGACCTCCATTTGTCGGACAAATATGAGAATGCCAGTATTTCACTGGGCCTCACTGCTGATTTCACCGGCAAATCCATTGACGACATGAACGGGCGTATTTCATTGGACAGCCTGCAATTAAACGCTCCCGATGAAAGAGGGTGTTTTCTTGACAATCTGACTATTACAGCCGGACAGGTAAGCGGTGAAAAAGAGTTGCGCATAAATTCATCCTTCATGACAGCAGTGATACGCGGTGACTATTCCTACCACACCATTCCGGCCAGCGTGGTAAAGACGGTACAACGCTATATTCCGTCCTTACTGACAATAAAGGATAATATGCCCGAGCCTCATAATAACTTCCAGTTTGATATCTGCTTGGAGAATACCGAAGTGCTATCCAAATTATTTCAGATTCCATTGGAATTATATTTGCCGGCATCTTTAAAAGGATATTTTAACGATGGCGAGGAGAAGTTGCACGTAGAAGGACATTTTCCGGAATTCAGATACAATGGAACACGTTATGATTCGGGCGTTTTATTTTGTGAGAATCCTTCCGACCGGTTCAAATGCTCACTGCGAGGCGGTATGTTAATGAAAAGTGGTGCAATGCTTAACTTCTCAGTGGAAGCCAATGCTAAAAACGATTATTTGGAAACAACAATTAACTGGGGAAACAATACTGATGTGACTTACGGTGGTAAATTTGCCGCCGATACCCGTTTCTTCAAAACGGAAGGCCCCCATCCTATTCTTCAGGCAGATATAAACATACAGCCCACAAAAGTAGTGCTAAATGATACGGTATGGAACATTCATCCTTCGCATATCGCCATAGATTCGGGACGCGTATTCATTAATAATTTCCTGTTTGAACATGAAGACCAATATTTAAGGATAGATGGTAAACTGACCAAGAAAGAAAGTGATTCCTGCTGGGTGGATTTGAGAAATATCAAGCTGGACTATGTACTGGATATCGTGCAGTTTGACGATGTAGAGTTTGGCGGACTTGTAACTGGAAAGGTTCATTTGAAAAGTGTTATGAAGAACCCCGTGATGCGAACCCGTCTAAATGTGCACAATTTCTGTCTGAACCGTTCTTTATTAGGAGAAGCCGATATTACAGGTGTATGGGATAAGGAATTGGGCGGAGTACGACTGGATGCCCAAATAGCGGAAAAAGGAATTTCCTCCACTCATGTGACAGGGTATGTCTCTCCCAAGTTAAAAGGTCTTGACCTGTTGATTCGGGCAGATAGTACGAATCTGGGATTCTTACAACCTTTTATAGAAGGAATTTTCAGTGAAATAAATGGTCGTGTCAACGGGAATGTCCGTTTATATGGTGATTTCAAGCATTTGGATCTGGAAGGTGAAGTGAGGGCCAAAATGGATGCTAAAATTGATGTGTTGAACACCTATTTCCAAATCCGGGATGACTCCATACATATATCTTCGGGCAGTCTGGATTTCAGGAATGTAAAAGTCTATGACCGTGAGGGACATGACGGACTGGTAAATGGTTATCTGCATCACACAAAGCTGAAAAATCTGATGTACCATTTCAATATACGAGGCAACAACCTGTTGATGTACAATACCTACGAAGCCGGGAATATGCCTTTTTACGGAAAAGTATATGGTACAGGAAATGTGGTGTTGGATGGTGGAAATAATGCGATGACAGTGGACGCTTCACTGACTACAGGCAGCAATACCAGCTTCACTTATATAACCGGAGTGACCACGGAAGCAGCGAGCAACCAGTTTATTACTTTTGTAGACAAAACTCCCAAGCGCATTCACGATGATGTGGAAACCGATCTTTACCACCACTCTAATGTGCGTAAGACTAAAGAGGAAGACGGACCTCCTATGGATCTCCGCATCAATATGTTGATAGAAGCAACTCCCAACGCTACCATGAAAATTATCATGGATCCTGTAGCGGGAGATAATATTACAGCAACCGGAAATGGAAATCTGCAAGTGATTTTTTTCAATAAAGGTGACTTTCGTATGTTTGGTAGTTATGTTATAGATCAAGGTATGTATAAACTAAGCATGCAGGAAGTAATACGCAAGGACTTTATCTTGAAATCGGGTGGTACGGTGACTTTCTCAGGTGATCCTTATCAAGCAAATCTTGATTTACAGGCGGTGTACACGGTTAATTCAGCTTCTTTAAGTGATTTGGTAGTAGATCCCTCGCGTAACCAAGGTACGGTGAAGGTAAACTGTCTGATGAATCTGACTGGAAATTTATCCAATCCGGATATTAAATTCGATTTGGAACTGCCCACTGTAAGCGAGGAAGACCGGGAATTGGTACGTAGTGCTACCAGTACGGAAGAACAAATGAATACACAGATTATTTATTTGCTGGGAATTGGTAAGTTCTACACCTATGATTATGCCAATAATGACCAATCCTCTAATGCGACCAGTTCTTTAGCCTTCAGTACACTTTCCGGTCAGCTGAATAATATGTTGTCCCAATGGATGGGCAATAAAAACTGGAACATAGGTGCCAACTTAAGCACCGGTGAAAAAGGTTGGACAGATGTGGAAGCAGAAGCTATGTTGTCCGGCAGGTTATTGAATAACAGGCTGATGATAAATGGAAACTTCGGCTATAAGGAGAATGTGATGGCAAATAGCAATTTCGTAGGAGACTTTGAAGCGATATGGTTATTGACAAAAAACGGAGATTTCCGTTTGAGAGGATATAATCAGACTAATGACCGCTATTTTACTAAATCTACCCTGACCACTCAAGGAGTAGGTCTCATGTATAAAAAAGATTTCAATACTTGGGATGAACTGTTCCGCTGGTTCTTATGGAAAAGAAGGAAAGGTTCGTTACAAAAACGAAGCGATGACTAATCAACCTATAAAGTTTATTTCATATCTTTGCGAAGTAAATTTAAAAATATGAATATGTCCTATTTACCTGCCGAATGGCATAAACAAAGTTTGATTCAACTAACGTGGCCCCATAAAGACACAGACTGGGCATACATGTTGGACGAAGTGAATGACTGTTTTCTTAAGATAGCTTATGAGGTTTTGAAACGTCAGAATTTGTTGATTGTGGCTCCAGACCCCGATTCCATAAGAAATAGTATAGATAATTATGGAGCTGATATCCAAAAACTCATCACATCAAAAATCAACACAAACGATACTTGGGCACGCGATCATGCTTTTATCACCTTGTTGAAAGAAGACGCTACTCCCCTACTACTGGATTTCTGTTTTAATGGCTGGGGAATGAAGTTTGCCGCAAATTATGATAACCAGATTAATAACGAACTATATTTTCACCATCCTGTTCTGAAAGGTGAATATGTTTTCTGCCGGAATTTTATTTTAGAAGGAGGTTCCATAGAAAGTGATGGGAAAGGAAGCCTGCTGACTACAGAGCAATGCTTGCTGGCTAAAAACAGAAATGAAATGAACCGACAGGAAGTGGAGGATTTTCTAAAAGAAACATTCAACTTAAAACAGGTCCTATGGTTGAAACATGGTTATCTGGCAGGTGATGATACAGACAGCCATGTGGACACATTGGCACGTTTCTGTCCGGATGATACCATTGTGTATGTAAAGTGCACCAATGAAAAAGATGAACACTATAAGGAACTGGCAATGATGGAAGAAGAACTAAAAGCGTTCCGTACTTTGAACGGCAGGCCATACCGCCTGCTTCCGCTGCCTATGGCGAGTGCTGTTTATGATGAGGAACATCATCGCTTGCCGGCAACTTATGCCAATTTCCTGATAATGAATGAAGCTGTACTCTATCCTACTTATGCTGATTTTGTAAATGATATGTGCGCTAAAGAAGTATTGGCGGAAGCATTTCCCGGAAGAGAAATAGTAGGTATTGACTGCACTGCTTTGATAAAGCAACATGGCTCGTTGCATTGCGTCACCATGCAATATCCCGAAGGTGTATATTAATAAATATATGTATGAAAAGAACGATTAAAATAGGAATTATCCAACAGACATGCACAAATGATATCCGTCATAATTTGAGTAAACTGCATCGCAATATAGAACAGGTGGCGGCGGCAGGTGCACAGCTGGTTGTATTGCAGGAGTTGCACAACACCTCTTACTTCTGTCAGACAGAAGATACGGATATGTTTGATTTGGCAGAACCGGTTCCCGGTCCTTCTACCGGTTTCTACAGTGAGTTGGCTGCCGGATACGGCATTGTACTGGTTACTTCGTTATTCGAGAAGCGTGCTCCGGGACTGTATCACAATACAGCCGTCGTTTTTGACAAAGATGGCAGTATAGCAGGAAAATACCGCAAAATGCATATTCCCGATGATCCCGCTTATTATGAGAAATTTTATTTTACTCCCGGTGACCTAGGATTTGAACCCATTCAGACGTCACTGGGAAAACTAGGTGTACAAGTCTGCTGGGACCAATGGTATCCCGAAGGTGCACGGCTGATGGCACTGAAAGGTGCTGAAATTCTTATATATCCTACAGCTATAGGTTGGGAAAGCACAGACACTCAAGAAGAGAAAATCCGGCAACTAGATGCATGGGTAACTGTGCAGCGTGGCCATGCCGTGGCAAACGGTCTGCCGGTTATCGCCGTGAACCGCGTAGGACATGAGCCCGATCCTTCCGGTCAGACAAATGGTATCCAATTTTGGGGTAATAGCTTCGTGGCAGGTCCTCAAGGAGAAATACTGGCACAAGCCAGCAATATGGATGAAGAAAATATGGTAGTGGAACTGGATATGACCCGTAGCGAGAATGTTCGTCGCTGGTGGCCTTTCCTCCGTGACCGGCGTATTGATGAGTTTGAAAATCTAACCCGACGCTTTATAGATTAAATACAAACGTTATCGTTATATAAATTCACATATTCGTTAAACAATTCATGGTTAAAGCTGTTTTAGTTATCAGAATATTCAAAAGATATTATTGATTTACTAAACAGCTTAATTATGAAAAAAGTATTATTTTTAGCCGCATTGTTACTCGTTTGCTTCAGCGGAGTAACAAATGCACAAACCAGAAAACAAAGAGAAGACGCTAAACGTGAAGCATGGAAGAAAGAACGTCAGGAAAAGAAAGCCTTGGAAGCTCAGCAGGACTCTGTATCCTACGTCCAGGCAATTAATGCTTTAAAAAACGGTTCTTTTGTATTAGAAGCTGATAACGTTGTATTCCGTAATGGAATAATGCGTTTTGTTTCCTCTAACACGAATTATGTGGAAGTAAACGATGGGCAAGGTATTGTTCAGACCGCCTTTACTAATTTTGTGTATAACTGGAGTCCGAATGGCTTGGGAGGTGTCACGGTTCAGGGAAATGTGAACGGAATAAGCATGCGTCAGGATAAAGACGGTAATGTGTACTATAATTATGGAATTAATGGTATTGCCGTTTCGGCCACCGTTTCCATTGTACTGACTGGCGGAACCAATCAGGCTAGTGTTACTATAAATCCAAATTTCTCGGGCAACACGCTGACAATGAACGGGTATCTGGTTCCTTATAACGAAAGTAGTGTATTCCAAGGAACAACATGGTAATTCATTAAGAAGATATGATAAAAAGGAATGGGCATTTTCATCACCCATTCCTTTTTATTTATTATTACAGCATTGGAAATGTTTCTTGTCTGTTCATAACATTAACCGAGGTTGTGATTCCAATTCCAATAAAAACTTTTTAGCGGACAGTCCGCCTCCATATCCTGTCAGCGAGTGGTCACTACCGATCACACGATGGCAAGGTGCAAAGATTGATATGGAATTTGCACCATTAGCATTGGCTACCGCACGAACTGCTTGGGGCCTCCCGATATGCTTGGCCATTTCACCGTAAGAAATTGTTTTGCCGAACGGTATCTTTAGCAGTTCATTCCATACTGTTTTCTGAAAATCCGTGCCCACAAAAAGAAGCGGCACATTAAATTCTTTGCGTTGTCCTGCAAAATACTCGTTGAGTTGCTCTATTGCTTCTTCGATTATTTCTGACGTACTTATTTCAAATTCGGCACACAATATCCGCTTCAACCGTTGGTTCACACGATCGCAGTGTTTTTCCACCTGCCAGTCACACAGGCAGAGTTTTTCGCCAAACGAACCGAGCAGCAACACTCCGCAGGGTGATTCATAACTCTTTATCTTGATCGTATTTTTCTCTTTCATACGCTTGATTTTTATATGCTTCCTTCATTTGTTTGTAATCTGTTTCAGCTTATCGGACTACTTTAAATCAAAAAGATAAAGCGTAACGAATTAGCTGAAACAGTATTCGCTACGCTATGTTCGGATCCCCCCGTTATCGGTCTTTTATACAAGACTCTATAAAAGCAGACAAAACTTACTTTTCCTCTTTTATATCAACGACCAGATTCAACTCATCCAATTGTGATTGATCCAAAGCAGCGGGAGCATCCAACATCACATCGCGCCCACTATTGTTTTTAGGGAATGCTATGCAGTCACGAATACTATCAAGTCCTGCAAACAAAGAAACCCAGCGATCAAGGCCATATGCCAAACCACCATGAGGAGGTGCTCCGTATTTGAATGCATTCATCAGGAAGCCGAATTGTTCCTGTGCTCTTTCCGGAGTAAAACCCAAAATCTCAAACATCTTGGCCTGTAATTGTGAATCATGGATACGAATTGAACCGCCTCCTACTTCCACACCATTTACTACCATATCGTAAGCATCGGCACGAACAGCAGCCGGATCTGTATCCAACAAAGGAATATCTTCTTCTTTCGGATGAGTGAACGGATGGTGCATGGCCATCAGACGGCCTTCTTCTTCACTCCACTCAAACATCGGGAAATCAACTACCCACAGACAAGCAAATTCATTCTTGTCACGTAGTCCCAGCTGACGTCCCACTTCCAGACGAAGTTCGCATAACTGCTTGCGAGTCTTCATGGCATCAGGACCGCTCAGAATCAGGATCAAGTCACCCGGCTTGGCACCGAACGCTTCCTTCATCTGCTGAAGGACTTCCTGTGAATAGAATTTGTCTACACTGGATTTTACATTGCCATCAGCTTCCACACGGGCGTAAACCATACCTTTCGCACCGATCTGAGGTCTCTTGACAAATTCGGTTAATTGGTCTAACTGTTTACGGGTATAACTTGCAGCCCCTTCCGCACAGATACCACCAATATATGCTGCATCATCAAAAACAGAGAAACCATGACCTTTCATGATATCCATCAATTCCACAAACTTCATGCCGAAACGCAAATCCGGTTTGTCACTACCGTAATATTTCATGGCATCGGCCCATGTCATACGCAGAAACGGTTCGCTCAACTCGACTCCACGTAACTCCTTGAACAAATGTTTTGCCATTCCTTCGAAAGTGGAAATAATATCTTCTTGTTCAACAAAGCTCATCTCACAGTCTATCTGAGTAAACTCAGGCTGACGATCTGCACGAAGATCTTCATCACGGAAACACTTTACAATCTGGAAGTAACGATCAAAGCCGGAAACCATCAGCAATTGCTTCAGTGTTTGCGGAGACTGTGGCAGTGCATAAAACTGTCCCGGGTTCATACGTGAAGGAACAACAAAATCACGAGCTCCTTCAGGAGTAGAACCTACCAACATAGGAGTTTCCACTTCCAGAAACCCTTTGCTGTCCAAATATCGGCGCACTTCCATTGTCATTTTATGACGAAGTTCCAAATTTTTACGCACACAATTACGGCGTAAATCCAGATAGCGGAATTTCATACGGATATCATCACCTCCGTCACTATTATCTTCTATCGTGAAAGGAGGAGTTACCGCTGAATTAAGTACATTCAATTCCGATACGATGATTTCAATTTCACCTGTGGGAATATTCATATTCTTATTTGAACGTTCGTTCACTTCACCGGTTATTTGAATAACAAATTCACGCCCCAAGTGATTGGCACGTTCACAAAGTTCGGCATTCACCGCTTCGTTGAATACCAATTGGGTAATACCGTAACGGTCACGAAGATCGACAAACGTCATCCCTCCCATTTTACGTGCACGCTGTACCCAACCTGCCAACGTTACACTTTTGCCTGCATCGGAAAGTCTGAGCTCTCCGCAAGTATGACTTCTGAACATATATTCTTAAATTTAATCAATTGTTTGGCAAAGGTACGATATGTTTTCCATTGTACAAAACCGCCTACAAGAAAAAAAGTCCCGTAGCTGCATACCAACGGAACTTTTTTAATCCATACGGATGTATGGATCTCAACTCTTAAACATTTCAATGACATCTCTTAATTCTCCCGGGAATAGTTTGCCTGTTTTTTCCCACAATACCTTGTCCTTACGTTGGAGGACAAAGCTGGGGGCTATTTCTATTTCATAAGTATCGGCTACCTTCCGATTGACTTCTATATTGACTCTCACAATGTTAACCCGCTTTTCAAATTCATGTACCAACGGTTCAATCCATTCATAATGAGGAGACCAATCTGCATAGAACACCAGCAGCAACAATGAATCCGATCGTTTCGCCTCTTCAATTTGTTCAGTTATACCCATCACTGTATCCAACTTTAAATTACCCTCTACTCCCCAAACTGTTCACATCTGGATTCAACTCTTTTACCGCTGCTTTCACCTGTTTCTTGGTAGGCTTACCAGTATTGGACACTTGTTCAACAGGAAACCGCTGACCACTATTCGTCAGCTCATTCTTTTGTTCCATCTTTTTCTTTTTTTCTTTATCCATATCTTCTCATTTTTAAGGTTTATGCTAATAATGCAACAAAATAGATATAAAGATGGTTCACATAAAAAGTGAAAAAGGATGCCTGAGAATTATTCAGACATCCCTTTACTACTACATTTAAAACTACGTGAAATTGAGATTATTGTACTTTACGTTCGCAATAACGTTTGCATTGTGCACAAATATCATACCCCAGCATAGCTCCAAGAATAAAATCCTGCTCGGGTGACAGTTTGTTCAGTGGCTGAGTCACTAGGAAACGAATGGCATTAATGCATTCTTTTCTACCGAAAAACAGGTTTATCTTATCATTCCCCACAGGCTGGATTATGTAATTAATCTTTTGATTGGTCAGCCGTTTTACAGCAAAATCTTCATACTTCCTATTGGTAGTATAGAGTACCATCTGACGTACTCCTTTTTTAAATTCATAAATATGATTCAGAAATACTTTCAATTCTACCGGGTTAATGTCTGAAGCTATCATAAGGCAATTGTCAAAATTACAAGTTCTTCTTTATTTCTTCAATCCAATTGTTTATACGTTCTTCGGTCTTGCCACTTTCGTTCACGTCATCAAGAGCCAAACCTACAAATTTTCCATCGATTACCGCTATCGAAGATGAATACGAATACTCATCGGCAGGAACTGCTCCTACAAAAGTGCAACCGGAATTCTTTAACTGGTCATATATAACTCCCATACCGTCACAAAATGTATCACAATAGGACTCTGAATCTCCACAACCAAAGAGAGCAACGATTTTACCATTCAGATCTGCAGTCTTCACCGTTTTAATAGCATCATACCAATCGTCTTGCAATTCACCGTCCCCCCAAGTAGAAGTCCCTAATAATAAGATATCATAACCTCCCACTTTTTCTGTGGTAATTTTGCTTGCATCAATTACATCAACTGATGCCACACCTAATTTTTCAGCTATTGTCTGTGCGATGCTTTCACAAGTTCCAGTAGAGGAACCATAAATTATACCCATTTTTTTCATACAGCAAATCATTTAATTTGTTTGCTGCAAAGTAAAAGGTTTGAAAGAGATTCTGAAATACCTAGAAATAGTGATTTTAATAAAGTTCAAGAGACAGACAGTGTATAGAACTGATCTGCTTCTTGATATGTTTTTAGAACTGGTATGCAGTTCCGAAATTAATAATTCCTTGGTCAAAATCATCAATCAATTGGTATCCGAATTCAACATTCATAGTCCAGTTACGTCCCAAAGCGAGTTCCTCCCCGACTCCGAGACTAACCCCGATACGGAATTCACTATGGTTACCCCCATATTAACATGAACATGTTCTCCATCCCAGTCAACATCCAGATCATGCATATCAAACATCCAATTGGACATGGTCAGACCGAACAGCGGATAAAGTTTAACACTTTGAGCTACCCAACGTTTCTATCTTCCGTTTTTCAAGAACTTTGGCTATCAATACACTATCTGCTTAATGATAAAACGACCGATTAAATATATCAGAATAGCGACAAATATATCCTTACCTACATCCATCCCAAAATCTACCATTTTTTCCAGTACCTGCTCAATTTCACTACCTGAGGCTGCATTCAATAATAATAAATTCATTTTTTTCGTTTAACAAATAAAAATTAATCAGCTTGTCACGATCATATTGCAAATATGCCAGCACATCCTGACAGTATAGTTTCGCAATGTTCCAATAAATCATCCAATATATTTTTACATTCCTAAATAGTCGGATATTTAAAGCCGCAAAGATATCATATATAATTGATAAAAACCAAACTTATCACTTAAAAGAGAGAACCTAAGCACCGTATTCTGTATCAAGCATACAACTCTAAGATAATATATTTAATTTTTTTCGGTAATATTTGCCGAAACATCGGTGAAGCACTATTATACTAGGTGAAAAATGCACGGCACAAGAACAATCTAGCACTCCATGCTGCATAACTAATCAAAAAGATCCAGTAAAAAAACATAAAACCAACTAGTTAATTCATACTTAAAGAGTATCAAACCAATCATTTTCTGTATTTTTAGGTACTTCTCTGTAAATAATACTCAATAATGAAAACAAGAAAAATATTCTAACACTCTACCTTAAACTTTACAGCATTCGACATTTAGAAAAAATATCGTAAGAGTTTTAATGAGAGTAAACTCGGAAATTCATTCCGTTGACAAAGCAACCCACTTCCATCAAAAGAACCATTACTTACATGCTGTACCACAGAAAGGCAACCAATATATCATACTATCTTCTGATCTTTCTTCTAAACTTTACCCTGTACTCTTTCATACGGTTAGTTGCTATATCATAACAAGATAATAAGCTGCTATTAGAGAAAACAATATTTTTTTAAGATGTTTGTAGACTCTGATAAAATTAATACCTTTGCGAAGTCAATTTATATATAAACAATGTCGAAATGTAAATTGAAATATTGCAGATAACAAAAA
>OHGU01000128.1_pt1 | contig 18775 bp, 24 predicted proteins | sample 1567871 | NCBI WGS metagenome assembly OHGU01 (sample SAMEA3879595, study PRJEB24766) | human gut metagenome | biome: human-associated habitat; feature: feces | place: USA | collected 1985/1987 | reverse complement strand
CATTTACATTAAATGACGCTGCTGTATTACTAGCATTTACTGAAATGTTCTTAAAGAGCTGGTCACGCGATGCTTTAGCATATCCTCTATCATCGGATAAAGTACTATAAGCAATACTACTGTAAACACCACTTCCCATGATTAATTATCTAATGGGTTAGTAATGTCTCCTTTTACATCATCCAAATTAATGGATTCTGATGCATCAGCGGGAAATTCTTCTGCATCGACTTGCATAGCTAGAGCAAGTTCAATCTTTGCAACACGCAGTTTACGTGCCAATTCATGTCTTGTTCTTACCCATTCAGCCGGATTCAGTCCTTCTCCCGGATTCAAAGAGTCTCTTGATTTAACAGCCAGGTCATTGTGTTTGTTGATTTCTCCCTGAATGCGAAGTACTTTCAACTTACAATCCTGAACAAATCTGTCTTCCTCGATTTTAGCCAATTCATACAGATTCTGCGCTCTTGCATCAAGTACACTTTGTCCACTCTTACTTAATTTCTCTTTAAAACTGCTCATTTACACTTACATTTAACATGTTAAATTCAATAAGCATCTCTGTGTGGTAATTTATAATTTAACTGTAATCATCTAGGATTACAATCGAGCCGACTGTCAGATTCGAACTGACGTGGAGTTTCCTCTCGTGATTACAAGTCACGTGCAATCAACCACTATGCGAAGTCGGCATAAACAGGAGACGATGTTACCAAGTGTGCTGACATCTCCTTCGTAAATCAAAGAAAGCGGTGCATACGAGATTCGAACTCGTGATATCCACCGTGACAGGGTGGTGTCCTGGGCCACTGAACGAATGCACCATGAAGCTTGCTTAACCTACCCTCGAAACCTATGCTTGGACTTGCAGTCAGTTATTCAGATATTGTCCCTTCCCGCTAGCTGAGTCATTCTCTTACTGTAATCATGTGTCCAACTCACAATTACTATTCAGATGTGCCAAATGGGACATGGCAATTCATAGAAAGTGGGTGCTAGCCGTTTCTATCCCACCATTGCGTACTACAGTGCTAGCTACCGTCTAAGCTCCTATCCCTTACGTCGCCTTAGAGTGTACATGATTATTATTGCCTAACCAGTTACCTGATTGGAAGGATTATGTACGAGGTACTGCCAACGGGATTCGAACCCGTATTTTCAGTGTGAGAGACTGATTACCTAACCCTTAGTAGATGGCAGTGTGTTAAATAGTCGTGAGTAGTTAATTGCAACTATGACAAAATTAAGATTAAAGTCAAAGACCAGCCTATTGCTATCTAGGGCAAAGTCAAAGGAATTTTGTAACTTCGCAATAGACTGACAGGGTTTGAATTAATAATACTTAATTATGCTGGAAATCGTCCCTGTATGAAATACAGAACACGATTAATTTGTCGACAATGCATCGACTAGAGTCTTTGATGCAATTCATACTACTCACGCAAAGCTATGTTAGAATCCAATGAGATTCAAGACTATAGCACCTATTTATCTGGATTGGAAATCTTAGTTAGTAACTCATAAGTTGCTTGTAACTCATTAGGAATTACTATCTTAAGTTCCAATAGTTTCTTACGTTCTTCAACTTTCCAAGTTTCACATTGTTGAGACAGGGTTTTGGCATCCAAATTGAATCTATCAACAGCTTGTTTATAAGCCTGATTGACTTCATATTCAGAATCCTTTACCATTTTATCAATCTTAAACTTAATCTTATTAAGTCTGGCTGATATGTCTCTGTGTTTCTGCTGTAATGCAAAGAATGTATTCTCTACCTTATCGCTACTAACAGACGGGTCATACGAGTACACGATTGTGTCAGTACCAGAACCTTCAACTTTAGTAGGATTAGTATAGGCATCCATTAAAGCTCTACGGGCGTTTGCAAACGGACGCATTGGATGAATATACTTACCAATAGCAGATGCTTCTGCTTCTAGTCTGTAATATTCCATACGTTCTGCAATGCTCAATGAAGCAATTGCTTCCTCTTCGGTAAGGATATGACCCTTAATCGGGGTGTCCAACTTGAATCCAGCTACGTCTGTAGCATATAAATCCCATGTGTACCTGTTAATAATTTCAAGTTCTTCTTCTCTAGCCTTAATAGCTTCACGAATCCATGCGCAGAAGGCATTCATATTAGCAACTTCTTGAAGTAATGTGGGCACATTATCAAGATATGCCTCATTTCTACCTGTCTTCACAGTCCTAGAGTTACCTCCACTTAGCAAGCTAATATTGACATTCACAAACCCTACAGAATCTAAAGCTTGTCTATTAGATTCTACTGTTTCCTTAGCTATATTAGCCAGGTGATTGGCAGAAGTTTGGGTTAGTCCCTTCTCGCCAAAGAATACTTTGTTACATTCTTTCATAAGCTGTAATTATTAATTCATTACTAATGCACTGGATAGGGGATTCGAACCCCTGTTTACGCATAGAAAGTGCGTCGACCTAAACCACTAGTCGAATCCAGTATACCTTATTAAGCCTTCCAGAATACAAACTTATTGCCTTCTGGACATCTTACATACTTCACATCAAAACCATTCTCTCGATATAGAGGTTCTACATCTAACCAATGGTTCTTAATTACTTCTTCTTCAGTTAGACCTTCAGATGCTACATAGGCTATTACATCTGATTGCTTAAATTCAGAAGCTTTACCACTCCAGTTCTTAACTATTAAAGTATTAAAAGCTAAGATAACTGCATCAGGAATAGATTTTAAATCTATACTCCTCAATTCTCTTGAATTTAATACCTTCACCATAATTCTAATAATTAGGTTAATAATGATTTTCGCAAACTCTTATTAGCCAGCGCGGATAGTGCTGGATTCGAACCAGCGGAACCCTTTTGAGGTTCGGTCCCTTAGCAGGGGACTGGTTTAAGCCACTCACCCAACTCTCCAATCCACAGAAGACTTATTTATGCTATATCAATCGCTTATGATTACCTCAATGCTGTAAGTCTTCTTAGAAATTCACTGTAAAAGGATTACTTTACAGGAGGAAAATTATCACCTTTAGCTGGTGATTCTTCTGGCTTCTTGCCAGTGATTATTTGCTTAAGCGAATCTGCAATAGGCAAATTACGGGCAATTTCCAAACTCGGAGCAAGATTCTTAGCCATATTAGCCATGAACTGTCCAGCAGTGTTGGAATCACCATACACAGTAACATTACCAAGCTGGATATGTTCAAATACCTTAGCGTTGGCTTCAGCAACTTCCTTCCACCTGTCGGTCATTGCATATTGAACGATTGCTTCAGGATGCATACCTGATTTAATCATATGTTCAACTGCAAGAGCCGGAGCCATTTCCATTGCCTGTTTCTGTTCAGCTTCTGCCATTAAAGATGCTTTCTTACCTTCAGCTTCGGCAAGAAGTTTCTTCTTAGTACCTTCAGCTTCTGCTTCCAGTTGCATCTTAGTAGCATTTGCTTTAGCTTCTGCTGCTTTCAAGATTTTAGCTGCTTCCGCTTCTGCTTCAAGAATGGCTACACTCTTAACAGCTTCTGCTTCAATCTTAGCTTTCTCTTTGGCCTTCTCGGCAGGTATAATCACTTCGGCTTTAAGCTTAGCTTCTTCAGCTTTAGCTTTAGCTTCATTAACTTCTACCTGACGTTCCTGCTCTGTTTTAGCAACTGCCATTTGAGCTTCAACTTTGGAAGTACCAGCTACTCTTTCAGCTTCAGCTTTAGCTTTCTCTGCTTCTCCCTTAGCTTTGGAAACTTCAATAGTAGCTTTCTGTTCAGCTACTCCTGCTGCTTTCTCTGCTTCAGCTGCCTTTTGACGGGCTTCTGATTCATACTGTGCAGTTTTAGCTTCTTTCTCCTGCTGTGCTTTAACAGTTTCAGCTTCTTGGTTTTGTGCTGCTACTGCCATACGAACTTCCTTCTCTGCTTCTGCTTCTGCCTTAGCGGCTTCAGCTTTGGCAGTAAATTCTGCTTCTTTAGCAGTTGCATAAGCTTGCTGCTCTGCAATCTTAGCAGCTCTTAATGCTTCTTGCTCGGCAACTTTGGAAGCTTCTTCAGTTTGGGCTGTAGCCACACCAATTTCACGTTCCTTTCTTTGCTCTGCAACAGCAATTTGTTGCTCCTTGTGCTGCTCGGCCAATTGAGTTTCCTTCTCTTTAGTGGTCTTAGCAATAGCAACTTCTTTCTCCCTGTTAGTTTCAGCCACTATGGTTTCTTGTTCCTTAGTAGCTGCTGCAATTGCAATCTCCTTCTCTCTCGTAGTTTGAGCTATCTGGATTGCTCCTTTCTTCTCTTCTTCTGCGATATCAGCTTGTGATTGCGCTCTTGCTTTAGTCTCTTCTTTCTTACCAAGATTATCAATATATTGAGCAGCATCTTGAATGTCACTGATATTGATATTCATCAGATAAAGACCAAGTTTGTTCAATTCTGTATTGATATTGTCTCTAGCTTGAGCTAGGAACTTGTCTCTGTCAGAGTTAAGCTCTTCAATAGTCATCGAAGCAATAACAAGCCTCATCTGACCATAAACAATATCTGAAATCAAACTTTCTTTAACGTCATCATCAGCACCTAGTAAGCGATTAGCAGCATTCTGCATAATCAGCGGTTCTTGGCTAATAGCAACAGTTACAGTGGTAGGGATAGTTACACGAATATTTTGAGCTGACAAAGCATTCTTCAATACAAGATTCAATTGAATCGGCTGCATTGACATTACTTCATAACCCTGTATAATCGGCCATACAAAAGCTGCACCACCATGATAAACTTTGGCAGTTTTAATTTCAACTTCTCTGTCAACCAGATTACCTTTAGCGTCGCGTTCGCTAACTTTCTCTTTGTGAGAGCCTGTTTTACCATAAACTACCAACAATTCGTCAGATTTACATTTACGGTAGCGGGATAGAATCCCAATGATAGTGATGATTGCAACTAGTACAACTATACCAACGATAATTAATGATGTCATTTCCATCTTGAAATTAGTATTAATCTATGTATAATTTATTGTCTTCATATTTACGAATCGTTACTGGCTCATTGACAGGATATATCTTCTTATTAAGAGATACAACTTCTACTTCTCTCAATGCTCCACTTATGTTCACGGATGCCAAATGGCGCCCTTCACCTAAATGTACATAGATAGTAGCAGTTCTGCCAACTAAGTTAGTCTTCGGTTCGTCTTTAGGAAGGTTCTGCAATTTCATACAGAACTTATATAAATGATACAGCATAAATACAAACACAAGACCTATAAAGAATCCTATTAACCAATCAATCCGGGTTACTTCATAACCTAATAATTGCTTAATAGATGTCCATCCTCCGAATCCCATGAAGAAATGGATAAATCCTTTAAAGGATACAACATCACTGACATCAAAGTCAGCATCACCATCAAAGTCTACGTCGACATCGAACTCCCCAGCAACCCATGATATTATGAATTGTAGGATAAATATACCATAGGCGATGCCTCCTAAGATATAATACAAGTTATTGTCCATCTTACTAATAATTATTTAATCTATTAAAGTGGGGCGAGGAGGAATCGAACCTCCAACGCCAGGCTCTTCAGACCTGCGCTCTACCATTGAGCTACCGCCCCATACTGCCTACACGTACGTCTTCACTGGATTTTATGCTTTATTACGCCAGTTGCTTTGGACAGTCTAAATCCTTCGGTGCTGTACAATCCTAAAGGCGCCATACAGACTGCCATCGCACCTACTCCCATTACTTCGTCACGCAACGTACCCTACATTCCACTTTAGGATTTTCACCTAACCACATCCTCGGCATTCCGTTTCAAGATAAAATATAACTCTGCTGAATAAGTCAAACCAAACAGGAAGATTTATGATACGTTTATACCTAAACAGCAGAATTGGGTGACATACGAGACTTGAACTCGTAACCCTTAGAACCACAACCTAATGCTCTGCCAATTGAGCTAATGCCACCATATATAGTTACTCATTCTCGTAACCTTCGCGCACTGCATTTGCAAATACTTGTTTACACATCTCGTATTCTAGAATGGCTAGTGCTAAGTCTTCTCCTACGTCTTCTACAAACTTGTCTCGGTTATCAGCTTCATCAAGTTCGTTTAGTACTGCTATTAAGTATTCTAGTAGTTCAAGACATCTATTGTAGTTTTCCTCAACTTTATTAATAATGGCTATCCTATCATTGCTTCTCTTATAGTACTTATGGGTTGAATAATTACAGTATAATACTACCAATGCACATATAAGTGTGATGATAGTGAATGTTTCATTTATATAACATAAGATACTGTGAGTTACAGTAGCAATTAATACAACTGTATTAGCATAAAACATCCAATTTAAAGACTTGAGAGCTTTACGGTGTGATAATAAATTATCAACTTCCTCTTTTACTTTGTTAAACGATTCTAATTCTTTCTCATACTGTTCACATGATACTTCAAGTAGTTCTTCACTCATATTATTCAATTTAGTTTAATAGTGGACCGTGTGAGATTTGAACTCCTCCTTCATCTTGCAAGGATGATGTGCTCCCGGATTACACTACACAGCCCATATTTAGCCACACTATCGTAGGGCTATCAACTCTCAACGTCCGATTGCTTACGGAAGGTTACCTACCGGTCTGATAATCTATGAAATGCACAATTACTTAGTCATACCCCAACTGTTCTTGTCAGTCTCCGACTCCAACCCATAGCATGTTGTAGAACTCTACATGCATACCCTCCTCATTGTGCACTATTTTAAACCTATCATTTCAGCAATTTCTTCAAATGAATAATTCAGGAACAGTCTATCCATATCTGCATCAGATTTAACCCATTTAGGTCTAGGATATATAAGAGTGGGAGAATGTCCTCTCTCATGTAATCCATACACTACTTCCTTCTTACCTTTAATAAGACGAAGGTCAATATGCTCTGACATAGAAGAATAAAATCCTATATTAGAATCTTCTACATATGTAGAACCCTTCTTAGACATTACCTTGCGATAAGGTTTATACCCTTTACTAATTAAATACTCTACGAACCCAATCATGTTAACTATTATTAGTACTCCAAGTAGGATTCAAACCTACGACCCACGCCTTAGACGTTGCTCTATTCACTGAGCTATTGGAGCATCATCAGAAGGCAAATTGAACTACATGACACAGTAAGAGTGCTGATGCCTTCTTATATTACCCATTCAGTTATTCTAGATTAAGTAATTTTCTTGTTTCTTTCTTAAACTGTTTCCTATTATAACGTTCCCCTTTACACATAGGACAACTACAAGGAGTACTGGTTGTTTTATAGGCAAACGTATATTTAGAATTATATAATTCTGTCCAATGTCTACCTCTTGCCGTTTTATCTGGATTATACCAGTAGGCAGCGTGGAGTTTAATCCTAGTAATATACTTCTGGTCTTTCTTTAGGTTCCTCCACCTTTTGTTTCTTTGGATTAGTGAATCCTTCAGTTTCTCCGTTCTTAGTTCTTCCATCGTCTCTACCATTAGTGTTAATAATGTCTTGAGACGGGTTGTAGCCGGTTCCAACAAACTTCTTCATGTCCAATCCTGTTAAATTAATTCCTTTCATACGATAATTTTACAATCTATTAAATACTGCATGTTCCTTTAACCACTCTTGATAGAGCTTATCATCATAGTTACCTGAATACTCCCAATGAAATCTACTACATTCTATAGTCTTTAGTAAGAACTTCATCACAGACCTTGTATTAGCCTTCTTTGATATAGATGAAATGTAAAACTTCTCTTTATCAAAATCATAGTATCCTCGTAATACCACTCGGCGAGAATTTTGTCTATTTAAGTAAATTCTTGCCAACAACTTGGAGTTATTGTCTACATATCGAGTAGGTATGAATTTATAAGCCATCTGATTCAGCCAGCAATAAAGTAATACCAATACAATAGGCATTATTAACTGCATTCAGCCTCTTCTTGAGTTCCTTCTTAGCCTTTCTGGGCAACTTAGGATACTCTGCATATAAATCCTGTTCAGCGGCTCTGCTTGCTTCACTTAATTGCTCAAGTAAAGCATTAACATCTTCGTTAGTTTTGTAATCCTTAAGAAGGACTCTAACTAATGTGGGACGTTTCACCATTTCTCGCATTCCAGATTCGTACACTCTACAAATTTGGTTTCTACTTAACGTAGACACTCTCCTTAATTTCACTTTAAACTTCATAGTACATTCAAATTAGTTGAGGAAGCAGAGGGATTCGAACCCCCGAAGGGCCTCTGGTTTTCAAGACCAGTGCAATCGACCAACTCTGCCATACTTCCATTAATAATAAGCACGCCCTGCACGACTCGAACATGCAACACACCCAGTTTTGGAGACAGGGGCTCTACCGATTGAGCTAAGGACGCATCAATTTTAGATTGTGGAATCTTTAAAGATGTAATACAATACTACTAGCACTATAGCTCCCACAATGTAAGCACCAAAACTATGCATAATCTTATAATTTAATGTTAATAATGCGGCAAGTGCAGGACTCGAACCTGCGACCAATTGGTTAACAGCCAACTGCTCTACCACTGAGCTAACTTGCCATAATGTTTAATTGACCTATCCCGATTGCATCGGAGTTAATCCCTATGGTAAGGAACTACTCCTGTTGGTGTCCAAGCATAGCTATTTGCAGCTATTCTAAAATACCAACGAACTGCTTTCTTAATTAACTTAAATAGTTTCATAATACATCAGTTTTAGTCAATAAATAAGTAATCTAAATAAACCACTCTATCTTCACAGACTGAGTGGTCGAACTCGTTCTTTGACATCATGTACAATCTTAGTACATATGTGACTCCGCTGCGATTCGAACGCAGGACCCCGATATTAAAGTATCGTGCTCTAACCAGCTGAGCTACGGAATCATCCGCAGAAGGCGCGTTATCAAAAACATGTAAACTGTACAATGATTAGTGCTGTACGCCTTCTTATGTTTCACTAAATCGAGAGTGGGCTGACGGAATCGAACCGTCCTAACTGGTTTTGCGGACCAGCCCCTAAACCTCTCGGGCAAGCCCACATATCAATACGACTTATGGGCTTAACTATGAAACAGGTTAATCAAATCATAAATTAAAAGTTGTTGAGTTGGTTGTTGAGTTGATTTGATAATTGTTTAGTGAAACTATATATTATTGTGTTAATTATGGTTCTTATTAAAACTACTCTATTCTCACGAACGGAGTAGTTGTCCACATTTATTATTATGGGATTATCAGCATCCTCTCTTGGATGCTACAGGGGGTCGGGATGACTGGATTCAAACCAGCGACCTCGTGGTCCCAAACCACGCATTCTATCTACTGAACTACATCCCGGACTACAGAAGTCTCTTAGTTTAATTAAAATCATAAAATATGAAACACTTTCTTTCGTGCCGTAAGACTTCTTATTCAAAGCTATTGAAAATTGTTGTATTGTGGGTGTACTTGAACCAAGGACTTACACGTTATCAGCGTGTTACTCTACCACCTGAGTTATACACCCATCATCAGAAGACAATAGATTCATTTACTTATGCCAACATACAGGAAAATTGCTGTTTGTCTTCTTAACATTCTGAAAATGTAGTATGTACAATGATTGTAGTTGCGGAGCGCGGGAGCTATTGTGCATACTCCCATCTATATCCGTATGCTGTCTTAGTCTTGTGCTTAGCTGCATTAGAGATATGGCTTCTAACACCTCCGTTATATGTCTTAGCATAACCATTATCAACACACCAATGTGCTGCGTCAGCCACGCTATTAAACACTTGCACAAGTATATCTTCGTTGTACTGTTCTATCTTTACTGGAGGTTTACAGGAGCCACAATGTGACTCGCTATTACTGTGGGATCTCTTGATATCCTTCACTACTTTGGACACTGTATCTGGATGACATCCTACTATTTTAGCAGTCTCCTTCATCGAATATCCAGCAGCGTAGAGCTCACGAATTTCATCATAGTTCCAAATAATAGAACCATCTCCACCGGCAGTGGCATTATAACCATTACCATAGGTTTTAAGTTCATTTATCCAGTAAGTTTCTCTTCCGCTAGATTCCTTTGACGAGCACTCTTCTAGCATTTCTATGCTAAATGAATCAATTCCATATTTATTCATGGCTCTATACAAAGGTCTGTCTTTACATCTCTCCTTCTTATAATCTCTACAGTGTTCTTTCCATCTCTTACTAACGGACGAAGTAGTTTTACCTATATACTTCTTTCCATTTACATGGTTAGTTATGCAGTAAATATAAGACATCAAGCTTTAGTCGAATTAGCGTTACCCGAATCTCACCACGTGGAGGTTTCGACTATGAGATTCTTGCGGAGATGGGAGTCGAACCCAATATAACTAGCTTATGAGACTAGTATGATTTATATATCCGTTTCATTCCTCCGCAAAGTGCTCCATACAGGATTCAAACCTGTGACACGTAGGTTTAGGGTCTACTGTTCTATCGCTGAACTAATGGAGCGTGTGGCAATGCTTTTAAGGTGCACCGCCAATTCATCCTACTACTTACTTCTCCACCCCGTAAGATTAACTATTCGGTGGTAAGACCAGTCACAACATGCTAACTGCTGTGGAGCCTTGTTTCAGTAATTTCCTACTAATTTAAGTTTCTTGAACATGCGACCGTCATCTTGTAATGCGATTGCTGTTAATTGATTGCCAAGGTCTGGTTCATAGAATGAAGAATAGTCCTTATTAACTAAGTCCAGTCTTACTTTCCATTTGTCTAAGTCTGCATATAAGTAGATTAAATAGCTATTATTCCACTCTTGATTAGGATGTTCTAATAACCACTGTGCTACTGCATGACCTCCTTGTACACAACCATAAACTGCATCAAGCTTCTGGTCTATCAGCACATACAACCTCTTCATCAGAATATGTATCAATCAGTGAATCAACTCTTTCTCGGAAATACTTCTCTCCACTATACATCTTAGAATAACCACACCAACCTTGAGTTTCAAGTGATTTCCATTCTTTGATAACTTTAGCGAGATACTCATCCATAGCTTCTCCGATTAGTTTATGCTTTAATATGTAATAAGCTACATACATTGCATGTAATCTTCCTCTGTTGTAATAAACTGATGAGCAGTCATTAATGTTTTTAGCTGCCTTCTGTGCTTTTACTAAATTCGCGATTTCTTGTTTAAATTGTTGCCATAATAGTTAATTGTTAATAAGTTAATAAATAAATTGCCTTAATTAATAATCAACTATCTTATGGTGGCTTGTAAGTAATCTACCGCATAATCATTTCCCTTTAATTTGTTTACACATGTTAATAAACTCATCATCCGATTCACATATAATCGGATTCGTTTCCTTGAGATACATCTCCAGATAGGCTTCTTTAGACAAATCGTCCACGTCATCCGGATACACACCATGTACATCATATGACATATGAGAACCCCAGCAACTAAGCCAATCAGCATCCTCAAATGTAGTACATATACACACACTTAACCCAGCATCCTCTAGTTTCTTACGAAGTTCTGGAGTATTCTTCTTAATAAGACAGTGTTCACTCATGGATTTAATACACATAAACCACCTTTCTCGGAATCTCTAAGCACATACCTGGAATACCAGGGCCTGATACCTTATAAATGGTTAGTTCATTAATAAATTCATACTGTACTCTGTTGATTTTATAATCTCCGTTAGTAGCAGCAGGCTCATTGACTGATGCTTTACTTGTGGTTGCAAATAATACCAAGAAGGTAAATATCCCACATAGTCCACCTGCCTTAAATGATGTCTCTTTCATAATCTCATCTATTATTAATAATGAGCGGGATAACAGAATTGAACTGTCATCTTCAGCTTGGAAGGCTGTTATAATAGCCATTATACGAATCCCGCAGTTTACTTCTACTATTCTCTCGAACCATAGAAGGGTTTGTCGAGTTTGACCTCAACAGATATTGTATTTAATTATCGCAGTGTGAGTGGGCGCGGGAAGACTCGAACTTCCAGAGTCGTTAGACACGAAATTTACAGTTTCGCCCGCTACCAATTACGGTTTACGCACCCGTTGTCAATGCAATGTTACACGATAAGGTAGATACCTCTCTCCGAGAGCTACAGAACTTACAGCACTAATCTCTGACTTTGGAATTGAATAACAATCCCCACTATCAGTTAAAGCAAACAGTAAATCTGACGAGTCGTTACATTTCCCAGTACCGCCTATGGTTCTAAGGCTAACTATGTAGTTACCACTGGGTGAAATGGACTTAGTAGTTTTAACTTGTACCTTAAACAATCTAGTTCCGTTATCAACTACTAGGTCGTAGTCTTGAGAATCTGTGACAGGGACTGAAACTGTCCATCCCAGTTTAGCATAGTACGCCATTGCGTAGCACATGCCAATGTCACCTTGCTTCTTGGAATTAATTGCGTTATCAAATAGCATAAAACATTGTCCTCACACAATCCATATTAACTGTGAATTGTGAGTGCAAAGGTAATGAATCTTTCCCACATATAAAAGTTAATATGTATTAAATACGATAGAAGTTTGCTCGGTATTAAACTAAGCTCACATATTCTCTCGAACCGATGAGCTTAGTAGTTATTCAACAATTGCAGATACTTTAACTCGTAATAATGACTATGAGTCGAGATAGAAATGACACTGCATATGTTGAAAGAATCATATTAATAAAATGGTGTAGAGATAACCAGATTCGAACTGATGTTCTTCTAAAGATTGACTTTAGCTGTTCTACCACTGAACTATATCTCTATCCAGTCCCTATGGAATCATCCAATAAATTCCCACCTAGTATCACTAGATATGCACAAAGATTACTATACCAAATATGCGCTCTTCTCCATGCATAATGAAATCTATCTTCTATCCAATCAGAACATTAATTCAACTATTAAATAAACGGTGCGCGAAATACTTAGGCCTTCACAGGCTTCTTCTGCACGCTTGCATTCTTCTTGACAACATCCTTCTCTAGAATCATCATATTAAGCAACTCTTGATTCATAGCATGCTTAAAGATGTCTCTAGTGGTTTTAGGCACCTGGAACCTCTTCTCTCCAGTAATAAATGAGGATGTTGAATTATTAAGTCCATTTACTAAGAAGCAATTTGACACTCCTGGAACCAAAGCCACATTAGGTCTTCCCTTATATGCTAAAGGAACTCTCCAAATGATAACTTTGAATGCTCTTACAAATTCCTTACTGAAATTTGCTTTAAGCAGTCTTTGCTTAAATTCCACGAATGCTTGGTTGTTCAACTTGGTAAAATATGTATGGTTAGTAATTACCACACAGCCTCTAGGGAACTCTCCTTCATCTACACCATAATCTTCTTTCATCTTACACAGCATTTCTGCTATATTAACAATAGAAGGATTCTGGCATAATGCTTCTTCTTTGTCAGATTTCCATTTCTCAATGACATTCTGACCTTTGAACTTACGTAGAACCATGTTATCCTCTAACACGGCATAGGAGTTCTTGAATATTGTAGGAAGTAATTCAGAATGATATAAAGCATATGCTTTACCCAAACTGTAAGCAGATGTTTCGCTATTCTCTATCTCACCATTAGCAGAATGACTTATATCTCTTACTACCAACAACGGAGCTACTCTATTGCGTTTAGCATTATCAACAAATACATTGAAACTTGCATTAATAGAAGTTTCCATAAATTCTGGAATCTCTTCGGCAATTTTATCCAATCCGTATGGTTTGAACAGAGTATGTAGAAATCCGCTATTAGAGGGCTTCTTACGGTTCTTCAACCAGTTCTGATACTTCTCTTTAAGACCTTGATGTTTGAGGAATTTAGAGCCTACTAGCTGTGCCAGCGCCTTTCCAGTAACAGTGTCAAAATCGATTTCCAAGAATTTCTTTTGACTGATTAACTGCTGCCATTGGGCTGCTTTCCCGCTATTCTTCATCTTCCTATATTTACGATAGGTTGAATAGTCTCCTTCATCCTTAGGTTTACCATAAAGGCCTTCCGCCAAGAATTTGGCTACTGTGTTACGTGCTTTTGCCTCATCTGTCTTACATGCAACACTGGAACGAACACGAGGAAGATACTTCTTTACTAAATCACATGTCTGACCGTTGGCAAGACCTGCGAATATGACTTTCTTGAAGAAGTCCCAATCCAATCTGTGCTTAAAGCCATGGAGTTGAACATCTAAAGCCATCATAGTAATGAAATCTTTCCAGCATCCAGCTGCTGCAAAATAAGCAATGTTGGCATGGAATGTGGGTTTGTGATAGATTGCCAACCACAGCATCCTCATTATACCTTCATTCTTCAAACCTTCTCCTTGCTGTGTATCAAGTTGTATAACTCCTTCCGGGGTAGTTATTCTACATTTACGAGTTATCATTCTCGTATATGCAGTAAACTTGGTACATAGTAATGGATTAGCTTTCCATAAAGGATACATATCTTTAGCCACTTGCACGTAGGTACGTGGCTGAAGACATTTCTTAAGATTAACAAGCTGGTCTATGAATAACTGATTAGTATCCACAAACTTAGGTTTATTCTCATCCCGCCTTTGACGTGCGGCATTAGGGTAAGGCCTCCTTGGCCTTTGTGCTCCTTTCATTTCCATCTCTTTGTTTAAATTTATTGTTATGAGAGTCTTTCTTTATTCTAAACAATAAACAAGCGGCATTACGGCAATCGGACATACGTTAACCCGCTCGCCACTTACAGACCGTAATGCACACTTGACCAGGCAGGAAAGAGGTTTGCTTGGTTACCTGCCCCACAATATTGATTTGCATAAGTGGGGCTACGAGGATTCTCTCTACTCGTGATGCTATAAATCGTCTTTTGACGCAAGCACAGGTTTCAACTCTTTAATATAGCCTTTAAGTCACAGATGCATTCTAGACTACATCTGCTGGTTCTTCAGACCAAGTTTGCTACCACTACTCGTCAATAGTGGATTTTACGGTATCAGATAGTCCACACGAAGGTCTACCGTCTCTTCGTTTGCTTCTAACACCACAGTCGTCGAAAGAATGTCAGGATTGTCAGCCGTAGTTATCATACTCACAATATCATGTGGGGATTCCAAGTATAAATAACCTCTACCGTCCCAAGCTGGAACATATCCGCCTCGTAGAATGTTTCGAGACGGAATAGACTTATAATAATAGTGTGCTGGCCGGTAGTAAGCGAATGATACGTTAATAGCTGATTGGTGTGTGCCTATGGTAAAACCACCCAGGACTGTTGCCAGTCTCATCACCTTACTAACGTATTTTGAATCGCCTACTACATCTAGTCTTATGTTCAAGCCTGGATAGTAGAATTTAGCAACTCTCCTGCTTATATCCTTCAACGTTTGAAGAGATTGAAATTCAGCAACATCAACATAGTCTTTCTCCGATTCAGAACTACCGAAGATACAATTGATTGGTATTGGCTGATTAGCTTCAATACATTCTTCCAAAATAGTGATTGCTTCGGACGGAATAGCTTCATTACCAAGTCTGATTCTCTTAGTCCCATATAAGATATGAGCTATAATCTGACTAAGTGGCAATGATAATTTCTCCTTAGCAAAGTTGCTTTCCAAATCATATAGATATTGGCAAATGTGTGCACTGAATGGCGTGTTCCCTTGTACTGTAAACTTCATACTATCTGTTCAACTGTTATTAATTTAGTGATTCTATAACCTCTCGATTTCAGGAATTTGATTGCTTCCATTTCAGCCTGTGTAATAGGAATCAGATGTTTGTCTTCTTCCGCTTCTGTAACAGCTTCCATTTCAGCTTGTGGCTTAGGTTTGGGAGGTGCTACATAAGTGCCAGCTTTAATAGCCATTCTCTTAGCATATGCATCTCTCTGTATCTTAGCCATTTCTTTCCTGCTGATAGTTATCAATTCAATGACTCTAGTCTTATACAAAGGGCCATGTTCTTTCCACATAAATCCTTTAGTATAGATAGCACCGTCAGGTTCAATCACTCCCTGCTTACGCAAAACAGCCATGAAGTTCTCTGGCCTTGGGAAGCCATTCTTCTTTAAATCCCTGACTACATCTGTAATCTTAAAAGGCCCAGGATTCATTGCCTTTACCGTGTTAAAAATCCGAACGATGTCATCGTCGGATATTGACCTCTTTCCCATAATTTCAATAACTTTTAGTGAAACAATTACTCTTTATATATTCTAATTCGAGATTTACGTAGATGTACACGCATTCGTTTAACCTCGGACAGAATCCAATTACGTCTGCATTGATGTAACCATGCAATTACATCTTCGTCAAATAATAATTCTTGACCACAGTAGTATGTGCCACTGTAGTAAGTATCAAGCTTTGGTCTTAATATGTCATGAGGACTATCAGTAACTATGTATTGATAATCCTCACCTCTTATTAATTTCAGCTTCTTTGACTCCTTGCGAAGTTTCTTTAATAACCTTGCTTTCATTTTAATAGTTCCAATTTAGCTACGTCCTTATCATACCATATCCCAATCCAGAAGTTGTCTACAAAGTTCCTATGATTCATGATGGTATAATTAAGCCTTAAGATATCACTAGATATAAGATAGTAATTCTTCCTATCAGTAGCCTCCAATGTTTCTTTGAGCACTGCGTGCTTGCCAATAATTTGAATATTCCTTGTAATAGCGAATGGTAATGAAATCGCTGCCCCAACTGTTGCTATTGAGAATACAACCTCAACTGCCACTGCAACTCCTCTTAGGTCTTCAGACCCTACTCGCGAAAGACATACACAAATAAGTAAAACAATCACTGCAATAATCCCATAAAATTGATATTTAAACGTTAATAATAGTGGACCATCGCGGACTCGAACCGCGGTCTTCACAACTCTAAATAATAAGATTACGTGTGTCTCTATTTTATTACATCAGCTGTTGAGTTCAGCATGTAGGTAGTTTTACTAAGAAGCCGAGTGTTAATTCACCAATTACGTCTCCTCGTAAGGCTACGACTTAGTTGTTCACAAACTACCAAACTTAAAGGTTCAGAAGCTGACGCTTCCAAACCTGGGCTGACCGAAGTCGTCCCTCCACCACTCCATTTACGTTGGAGAACGTTTCTATTTGTAACCCATAGATAGGTAGTGGAGATTTCAGCTTTACTAACCTTTGGCTTTCAAGTTAAGTGGGCTGCCCTATATGCTTCTTCCCACACCTCTTCTGTTTCTAGGTCTCTCCAATTAACCCGACTTAATCAATGACGTCCACTAATTAAGCCAGCAGCTTAGGCTGCCATTCTGTAAGTAGTGTTTCCACTTAAATTGCCGTATCATTATTAAAGAGTTGGTACGAACTCTACACGTCTTACTACCCAGTCATCATGAATCAATTCCATGTATGGCCCATAAGTGGCATGATTATACTCTCATGCCAGGAGTCTCATTTAAAATAATGAATATAGCAGCCAGTATCCTCCTGTGCCACATTAAGTGGCGTACCCATTATGGACTTGGCAGCTTATAAGCTATTTGTTCCATTTAAAATGGTAAGTTTCCTTCATGTTTCATCCAACTATAAACTACAATTTCATAATCTGGGAAATCGTTGGCAAGTTTAATACAACTGTCAAACGATAATTCTGTTATGCATATAAGAGGGTAATCATTGTCAAGCCATTCTCTAATTACATCCTCATCAGGAATATGCTCGTCCAATGACCATTTAAGCTCACGTTCAAGTCTTTCACGTACTGTATTCAATTTAATATGGTCATGCGTTCCATATATAACATTTAATATGTAATACAATAAATGGCTATTGAACTTATCAACATCGCTAATAAGAATATGCCTCTTGGCATTCCTTAAAGAATTAACTGCATTCTGATTCATACACTTATTAATTAAAAGCCCAAGTGTGTTTCACAACATGACTGGGGCAAGCCTAAACTATACAAAACTTTAAAATGATTGGGAGAGGATGGGAGATTCGAACTCCCTCCGCCAGTTCGCAACTAACCTTCTACCATTAAACTAATCCTCTCTTGGCATTATTAACGCTTCACAGCTTCTTCAAAGTTCTTTACAATCTTCTCTGCCTTCTCACGGGAACAGTCAAGCATGTGCATAGTAAGATGAATGCGTTGTTCACGCATCAAATCTTCTATGGCTCCTTCATTGCCTTCTTCTCTAGCCTTGAGAGCTTTTAATAGCTCTTCTGGCGTTTCAACACCTTCAACATCAGCACCGATAGCCTTAGATATATCCTTCAGAAACTCAAACAAAGCTCTCTTGCCTTCTTCAACTTTGAATGTAGAGCCTTGTCTTTGGTCTCTCATTTTCATAAGAATGCCAAAGATTTCACGAGCAGAAGCTTCATCATCCTCATTCAGAGTGACAGCATGACGTTCATGAGGTTGAACACGAATAGATTCGTCTTTAACTTCCATAACGAGCAAGTCTTCACCGTCTCCACGAACAATGATGATTTCACGGTCTTTCCTTTCATCATAACCGCCACCAACAGTGAAATTCTTGTAAGGAACTTCTTTGCCTTCAGCGGCATCGAGCACATGCCCAAGAATAGTTTCAGCTTCTTCTACGATAGAATCATAGCATGGGTCTTTCTTTGGATTGAAATCAATACCAGCTTTCAGGCGTTCTTGTAATTTCTTCATTTCCTTCTAAATTTAAAGAGTTTGATTTATTAATTATTTGATTAATCTGGTAAGAACCAGACTCCTATGACCGCAA
>OHGU01000099.1_pt1 | contig 22053 bp, 17 predicted proteins | sample 1567871 | NCBI WGS metagenome assembly OHGU01 (sample SAMEA3879595, study PRJEB24766) | human gut metagenome | biome: human-associated habitat; feature: feces | place: USA | collected 1985/1987 | reverse complement strand
CAAGAAACTCATACCTGACCCTAATGCTATTGCGGACCTGATGCTCTACTATGTGGAACAAGGATGCAGCCTGACCGCACAATACGGTGATTACGATGATCCGTTTTATACCGCTCTTGAGAACAATTTCAACAAAGCGGTTAAATTCATATCATCTAACGGACTAATGTCAGAATACTCGCCACGCATGAAAAAGATGATTGAGTCTGTGGAATGTTGTGGATATGGCTTCCCGGATACATTGTGGGACATCTACTACGAATACGCAGAGGATTGATTAAATTCTTTTTAAGGCCTGGATTCTTCAATTGAGTAGAACAAGAGTTACACTTTTTCTCCCGAATAACCATGCCTCCATTACATTTTTTCAAACGAATAACCGAGGATGTGCTACACTTTTTCAAACGAATCATCCCCATTACACGACATTTTTCCAAGCGAATTAAATGTCTATTCTACAAAAATTACCTTACAACATATATTCAAGATTAGTTTGCTATTCAAATGAAAACCAACTTTACTTTATCCCCGTATTCCTATATACGTTCAATAAAGTAAAGTCAAAATAAGGGAGAAGAGATGGCTGCACTATGATGAAATAACTTCAATCATTTTTCTTTTGGCTGCAAAACGTAGAGTAACCGAGTGTAAAGATCGAACAAAATACAACTCCGAATAGAACACATAACACTCGCATGGGAACCAGAAAATACCTGTGAATCTATCCTCGATTTTACTACCCTTTTGGGCAAAACGAACTCCGACATACCCTATCTTTGTGAACAAGATCTATCGAAGCCCTAGAAGGCAGTTTTTACCCTTTCTCCCTCTGTTCGAAGAGAAACGATAAAAAACATTAAAACATCGGTTCTTAGCGAAAAAACAAGTAACTTCGTAAAGTTTCCACCTTTTAAATACAAACTAGCGAAAATCAGTCAGCATACGATATTACATTGTATAAAAAATTATATTAAGATACTACAATATGTCAAACATTATTCTTGATACAAAAAATGTAGGGAAGATCAAGGGCCTTTTCTACCTCCCCGATTATCAACGGGGTTATAGATGGACCTCGGAGGAAATAAAACTCCTTCTCGATGACATTTATGAAAGTGCGGGAAAGCCATATTGCTTACAACCAATTGTTGTAAAGAAAAGCAATGAGAGGTTCGAGCTCATTGACGGGCAGCAACGTCTTACAACCATATACCTCATCTGCAAGTATATGGAAGCAAAACTGGGAGATCTATATGAACCTAGCTTTAAGTTAGAGTATGAAACTCGTAAAGAATCAGCAAACTTTCTTGGTAATATTGATCTTTCGCTTAGAGAGCTGAATATAGATTATTATTTTATCGCATCTGCATACGAATATATAGAGCAATATTTTACAGAAAAGACACAGGGTGAGCGTCGAGAAATGGCAGCTTACCTGACCAAACTCAATGAATATTTCATATCATCAGTAAACGTCATTTGGTACGAAGTGGATTCTGCTGAGAATGGTATTGAGCTATTTGAGCGTCTAAACATTGGAAAAATTCCACTGACAAGCTCGGAACTTGTCAAAGCCTTGTTTCTTAAAGACAGTGTGCGAGACAAGATGTCAGGACGACAGGAGGAAATCTCACTCCAGTGGGACATGATTGAGCAAGAACTACAAAATCCATCATTTTGGGGCTTTTTGTCCAATATTGATGGAGATCAAATGCCAACTCGTATAGATCTTATCCTTGATCTGATGGTAGACAAATCAGGGAATGATCGTGAAAAGTATCGTACATTCTTTTACTTTGATCGACAAATAAAGTCTCTATCGGAAACCACCACAGAAAATCCGCTTCTTGAGATATGGAGTCGCATCTATCATGTGTTTCTTACACTCCGCGAATGGTATACGAACCATGACTTTTACCATAAAATTGGTTATCTGATTACTATAGGAGTTCCACTAAGGAAAATTTATACCGTATGGCAAAATGATGGCAACACTCCTCTTGCTAAGGATATATTTCTTAGCGAGCTCGACAAAATGATTTCAGAATCAATAAGCATTAAAGATAAAGAAGAGTTACTTAGCTTATCATACGATACAAGGAAAGACAAACTACAAAAGGTATTGACTTTGTTTAATGTGGAAACAGAACGTCTGATGGACGATGGTAAACGAAGGTTCCCATTTGACAAACATAAAGATTCTATATGGAGTTTGGAGCATATCCACGCTCAAAATGCCGAAAGCCTTAAAAAGAATAAAGATATTCTTACATGGCTAGAAAGTCATATTGCACTTTTGAAATCTTCTGAAAGTTCTATTTTTGAGGTAAATAATGAACTTATAGAGAAAATGGAGATATTGATTGAACAACTTCATAGCGATAAGGATCCAGGGAATGTGCGTGAACGCTTTAATGAGATTCAGAAGGAAGTAATTATCATATTCACGTCTAAGGAAGATGTCGTTAAGGAGAATAGCTACTCGCATGGATTAGCAAATATGGCACTGCTAGATGTATCTCAAAACGCGGCTCTTAGCAACTCCGTTTTTGATGTTAAAAGACACCGTGTCATTAATTATGATAAAGAAGGAAGATACATTCCAATTTGTACAAAACACGTATTCTTCAAGTACTATACTCAAGAGGGTCCATCGCTTTTCTTTTGGGGAGAGACAGACCGAAGAGATTATGCCGAGGCCCTTAATGAGAAAATTTCACCTTACTATAAACAGGATAATAACGATACCACTATACCCAACTTGACAAATGGAAACTACGACACTGAAGAATCTGATTTCTGAAAACAATCCTTACGGAATAAGTGGAATCACTATACCACGGATTCAACGTGCTTATGCACAAGGCCGATCTGATGCACATGCAGTAAAGACTCGTGAACGTTTTCTATCAGCAATACATGCTGGATTAATAAACAATGGTTTAACCCTCGATTTCATTTATGGTAATATTCAGAATGGTCAGCTGATTCCTCTTGATGGACAGCAACGACTAACTACTCTTTGGCTACTTCATTGGTATGCAGATAAAAAAGAGGGCATCAACGATAAGCGACTTGCGAGGTTTTCATACAACACACGTTATAGCGCGAGAGATTTTCTTATAAAGCTCGTTAACTACGAACCTACATGGAAAACACATCTTAGTGATGAAATTAAAAATGAGGGATGGTTTCCAATGGAATGGAGCAACGATCCTACGGTTAGAGGAATGCTCACAATGCTTGATGAAATCCAAAAGCGTTTTGCCGATATTAATGACTTATGGAACAAATTGGATAAAATTAATTTCTATTTCCGCGATATTGAGGAGATGAAGTTAACCGATGACATTTACATCAAGATGAACTCCCGTGGAAAACCACTCACTGACTTTGAACATTTTAAGGCAGAACTCTTAAAGGTTATGCGTTCTGAAAATGACGATGAAGCTACTGCTAAACGCATTGGCCTTAAGATAGACCGCGAATGGACCGATTTACTTTGGATTTATAGGGATGAGTATAATCTCGTCGATAGCGGTTTTCTAAACTTTTTCCATATGATTTCCCTTATTCTTGTCTATAAGTCAGATCGCTCTTCATCAGAATTTGATTTAGAAGATGATTTCAGTTTACTGGAAAGGCTTTATAAGAATCAACCAAAAAATGTAGTGTTTTTTGAACAAGCCTTTGATTGCATGGTCAATATTCAAAACAAAGCGCAACGTTCTAATTCATTAATACTTAACCCAATTGATATTTTTTTCAACTCTTACCTGTCAAAAGATTATCATGAACACGAAAAAGTTGTCGTATCTCAACAAATTACAGATCTCAATATTTTCAAAGGGGTATTGACCGGAGCCGCGTTGCGTAAAAATACTACCTATTGGTTAATAATGCTCTACTCCTTTCTTATCTATTTAATGAACTATGATAAGATAAAAGAAATGGATTTCCGTCGACGCTTGCGTGTGGTAGTGAATCTGCTCAAAAATTCCAGAAACGAAGTTGTCGATACCCCTAATGGTGATGCAGGAAACCGTATGCCCGCAAATCTTCGTCAGGTAGAAAATATTATTCTTTCTGGGGAAATTGCAGATAGTATAATGATTGATAATGACGTGAGACTGAATTTCAATGTAATTCAGATGGAAGAGGAGCGTCAAAAGCTCCAGTTTACCAAAGAACATCCCGAGCATTCTACTGGTCTTTTTCAGTTGGAGGATCACTATCTGCTTCAGGGTCGTACAGATGTTGTTGGGTATGAGAATACTCATCTTTATCAGCGATTCATCCATGTCTTTGATAGATGCTCTCGCGATATTATTGACTGTGCAATGTTAGCAACGTATGATTATAGCCAAAGGATAAATAATTGGTGCATTCAACTTGGTTCTGGGAATCAGGATGAAATTGGCAATAAGGCTTGGTATGCATTATTTCATCCGACAGGCAAAAATCCAGATTTTAATAAGACAAAAAAATCATTACGTTCTCTGCTTGAGATTGATATAGAAATAGACGACATTTACTTACAAGAAAAAATTGATGCGTATCTAACAGAATGCAAGACTAAAAGTCAATACGATTGGCGATATTATTATATCGCGTATCCATGCTTCCGCCCCGAGCGTTATGGCAAATATACTATGTATGATGAACAACCATACGCTCTTGTGGCATTGCACTCTGAAAAGCGTGAATCATCTAATGCCTACCAATGTATGCTTCAAGCACTCATTGAAGGACAAGCAGTAGCAAATTCTGTAGAACGATATGATATCCGTGCGCTCTCTTACAGAAAAGGGCTGTTGAGATGTGAAAACAATGCTTTTGTATCATACTCTTTGAAGGACAATAAAGAGCGTGCCAGATTTATCATTCCACAAAACAAAGAAGGCATTGACATCGTTGACCGTATTCAATATTTCAAAGATAATAGAAAGGATAATGATTACTGGATATATCAGGAAGGTTAGTATTAAATCGTAAGTAAAGTCGCTCTCTTCAATTATAGAGCGACTTTACCTAATTCTATAGGGAATGCTTATTTTATACGGCAGAGCTATAGAGGAAACACTAATCACATCAACGGCATACAAGAGTATCGGGTTAAAAAAAATCAAGTATAAAACTCTCTTCATAGGGGCGACCGCCTAGGGTCCTTCAAGAGAATCAAATACGAGGTGTTGGCACTGCAGAGCGGTGTTTCTATGCAATACCGCAGCTTTAAGCTCTTTACCGAAAAGACAGACCTTCCCGTAACCAAGCTCTCGATGCGAATGCAAAAGATACTCACCGATTGGTTTGCAAAAAGTTATTAGATCAAATCCACAACTGTTAGCTTCATCGTAGCCTGGAAACCCAAGGATGTCCCGAAGGAGAAACCGGAAACAACTGGCTGACTGGCCGACCCTTGTACTCACCCTCTGATCGAAGATCCAACAAAAAGTCGGGAGCCGAAAAGACGGTTTTGCCTTTTTTCTCTCTGTTTGGAGAAAGAGGATGAAAAAAATCATTAAATCATCAATTTGTTGCGAAAAACAAGTAAATTTTAGAGGCTTCTATCTTTTGATGTAAACTAATGACAATCAATTAGCATAATATGCTGCATCGGACAACTCTACTCCTATACCTTTTCTTTCAGAGATGAGAAAGATAAACAACCTTTACTCATCCAAGGATACTTGACAAGATACCATCAGATCAAAAGCTCAGAAGGACGGTATAGGGATTACACTTTATCATCAATACAAACAAAATGTAACTTCACAGAGTTCAATGAAGAGCAGCCCATGTTACAAGAACATTTTCCACATTTCTGCTTTACTCCTAGCAACATCCCATTATGAAATTCCATGAAACTTTCATTCAACCTCCTCACATTCTTCTCACTCGTTCCGCTTCGCATCATCACCTGCACCCATACTCTCAAGATACTGCAATTCCCGTTCCGCAAACTCACGATTCTCCTCCTCTCCCAGCATTTGATAGAGCAGTTCCCTAGCTTGCGAATAATATTTCAAGTTTACTAATACTTGTGCTGCCCTGCGCCGAAGAAAATGATAAAGTGGAAACAAGGTATTCTTTTCATCACCATACATCTTTATCTGACTGCCAACCAAACTCACCATAGAATAAATATACTCAAGAGCTCCTGTATCCTTCATTTCGACGAGACAGTTGGTAAAATCACGAATCGCATGAATGGATGAATTTCTTTTAGCATTAGTCAAATAATAATAAGCCTTTTCAAAATGCCCTAATGTGAGATAAACAAAACCGATATGATAACAAATCACATAATATTCTTCCTTGCCACGCTCCGGCAATTCCGTCCAGTGGACTTGATAATACCGAAAAATAGAAAGATAACACCCCAACGCCTGAAGATAACATTGCTGCCTGAAAAATTTCTTCCCCCAATAAATAGTAGTCTGCAAGGTAGGCTCGGTATAAGCCAGCAACGCCTGTTGTTCCTCCGTCAGTTCGTCAAACTGTTTGTTTTCCGCTTTTTCTTTAGCATCGTCCAACATATATTTCAACTCCCAATAATCATCATGATCCGTTGTCAATCTAACCTCAATCATACTACTGAATACTCTGCCTTTTTGGGTTTCATCGAAAAAAGCATCCACTCTGTCCGTCCGCATAGCCGACAACTTATAATAAAGAGATCGTTCATTACTGCCTTCAGCTTTCTCCAACGCAATCACCAACTGCCCTTCGGCAAGTGTAATACAGATCAGAGCATCTTTTCCCGCCTGTCCTTTTTCATCCATCACAGCATCTTTCAACCGAAAAGAAAGAATAGACAATAATTCGGTACGCCTCTCTATCCGCCCATTGCAAACCAGTGTCATTCCCTTTATATCTTCCTGTTTCACTGTACCAAAAAGAGAAAGAATATCCTCTATCTGATCCATATCTTGCCGGGAAACATCGACAGGTTCCAACAGCTTACCATGTCCAATCTCCAATTTTCGTCTTAACAAAGCCAAACGATTTTCGAATTCTTTTTTCACCAACACGTCTTGTATTGAAGCAGATTGTTCTGCCAACTCTTTAAAACTACGGGCTATCATAAAAGATGACTCAAGCAATACCCGCAAATGTTGTTTTAACTGAGTTTCACTGCCCGACAAGAACAGACAGGCAGACAGACAAGCCGTAAAAGGTGTCTCACTTTCTCCGTCCTCATGACTTTTACGCAAATAGCAAGTCCAAGCTGTGTATCGGCAGTTAATGTTGTTAATGTCAAAAACTATTTTTTTAGACTGTTCATAGCTACATGCATAGAAATCTTTATAATATAACTGAATATTCTGACCTGTTTTTTCTCTTAACAAATGAAAATAACCTCCTTGAAAACCGATGATAATGGCATCAGCATCAATTCTCTTCACTAGTTCACAGTGCATGGACTGCACGAACCTGATAAGCTCATCGGTGGTCATCGCCGAATAAATCTTTTCTTGCTGCTTTTTCGGCTTTGCAACAAAATAATAAACTGTTACGAAAACCACCATCATAGATACGAAGACGACAGAAATAATCATATCTTGTTACAGTTAATCTTTGTATGTCTGTAAAAATACAAAATTAATCGGGAAATGTTAGAAGTGATAGGATATTTTAATGAATTCCCCTAAGAAGTTACTTAAAAATCCGGTTCAATCAATTCCTTCCGATGCATCCGGTGCCACCTCCACAAAATCATAAGACATAGAGGAAATTCCATTGGAGATATTCTGAAATACCTAAAAATAGGGATTGTCCATATCCATATTTTCATCGAACTTTGCAACCCCAAAAAACGAACAAATGAAGATACTTTATATAATACTGTTTATACAAATAGGATGGATATTCCCGCTCTCCGCACAAAAACAAGATTCCATTTATATCGGAACGCGTCATACATTGTTTTCTGAAATACTGAATGAAGAAAGAAAATATTGGATTTATGTACCTGAGACCAAAGCTGGTGAAAAAGGAAAGGCTTATCCGGTTCTTTATCTATTGGATGGAGATTCCTTCTTTCATTCCGTGGTTGGTTTTACGCGTTTCTTCTCTTCTTCTAAAACCTCAAACTTACCTCCTTGCATCGTTGTTGCTGTCTTAAACACAAACCGGACCAGAGATTTCACTCCTACCTGCTCAGCCGCCCGCCGGGATGGTACTATTTGTCCCTATGATAAGCCGGCAGGTGGTGGAGCTGAACAGTTCCATCGCTTTCTGATAGAGGAACTACGTCTGGAAGTGGAAAATAAAGTTCCTGCCAACGGTACAAACTTTCTTGTCGGACATTCATACGCAGGTTTATTTACCCTACAGACACTGTCAAATCACCCCGAGTCTTTTGACTCGTATATAGCAATAGATCCAAGCTTATGGTGGGACCGAGGAGTTTTTCTACAACAAGCTGCAAAGAATGTTTATCAAAAAGACTTCTCCGGCAAACATTTGTATGTTGCTTTCGCTACCCGCCAACGTCCTGCAATCAAACTTATTCAGTTTTCATTGGCCGACAGCTTAAAAAATAAGATCATCCCTGAAATGAAAAACAAGCATTTGCATGTCATTTATAAAAAATTTCCCGACGAGGTGCATGGCACCATTGCTCTTCCTGCCATTTTCGATGGATTAAAATCTCTATTTCATAACACTATTTCAACCAAAGAGGCAACATGATAATTTCTTGCAGTATTCAGTTTCTCACCTGTTGCAAATACGCTCCGGTTACTATTGGTAAAAATAACATAACTGATGCTGATAGTGTAGTCACTCGCTCGATTCCGGGGTATTACGTAGCTGTAATCCTTGCCTAATTTCCTGTTTAACATCAATTTAAGATTTCAAACTCTATACTTATCATTTTCTAGAATAACAGGTTGAGACATTGTATCAACCTTGGCTACAGATTTATACTATTCTTTCCGGAAATCATGTCATTAGGGTTATAACATCTGTAATTTATCTACACTGTATTTTCAGTCATGTATTTATCTTTGCATCAAGATTCTGAAATTCAAAACTTAATAAAATCAAGTGATAATGAAACGTATACCAGTCATCATGATTGCAAGTTTATTTGTTATAGGAACAACTGCCATAACACAATCCGATCCGGTTTAGAGCATATCGTCATTTGTGGTACGCAAATCATGACAACAGTTATCGTGACTCCGTTGGGCGTCTTCGCCATCGCAGCCAATTCATTTGCCATTACAGCCGAAAGCCTCTGCATATGCCCAGTATGGGATTGCCGATGCTGCACGACACTGGTTGGGCAGAGTATCGGTGCCGATCGCCGGAAACTGGTCCGAAGTTTCGCCCGCATTACCATATTTATATGGTATGACCGTTATGGGGTTATAGGTGTACTCATGTATCTGTTCGCCCCCCAAATTATCGGTTAGATGCCCCCGTCGGGGAGATTCGGGAATTGGGCATAATGGCACTGCGCATCGAAGCGTTCGCTGAGCCGATGTTTGCAGCCTCGATTATCACTTACGGTGTCTTTGTCGGAGCAGCGGATACGCTTGTCCCGTGCTTGATGAATTTCTTCAATATCCGGGCGGTGCGTCTGTCATTAGCCGCCTTGCTCGCCCCGTCATTAGGTCTGAAAAGTGTATGGGTTGCCATGTGCATCAAGCTGTGTTTCAGGGGGCTGATTTTCCTGGTCCGCTTGAAGCGAGAACGTTGGATGAGACACATGTAAAAAAATGTCTGTAATTGAGGTTATACAATCAGTAATCCATCTACCGGCTTTTCCTGTAATCCGCTGTAATTTTGCACTATGATAAAGAAAACAATAAAAATTTAAATTACATCGGTTATGAAACGTACAACTATTTTAATGGCTGCTTTCCTCTGCCTCTTCGGCCTGACGGAAAGCCCGGCACAAAACACTCACAAAAATATGGAACAGTTAAATCTGACACAGGAATGGGACAAGACGTACCCGAAAAGCGACAAGGTGAATCATAGCAAAGTGACTTTCATAAATCGTTACGGCATCACGCTCGCCGCCGACCTGTATGCACCGAAAACGATTTTCGGAGGTAAACTGCCGGCCATTGCTGTCAGCGGTCCGTTTGGAGCTGTAAAGGAACAGTCGTCGGGACTGTATGCCCAGACACTTGCCGAACGAGGATTCCTGACGATTGCTTTTGATCCTTCATTTACTGGTGAAAGCGGTGGACAGCCTCGCAGCGTGGCTTCACCGGACATCAACACCGAAGACTTCTCGGCGGCGGTGGATTACCTTGCGACACGTCCGGATGTGGATGCCGAACGAATCGGCATCATTGGCATTTGTGGTTGGGGTGGTTTTGCTATCAATGCGGCTGCCAACGACACACGTATCAAGGCAACGGTAGCTTCCACTATGTACGACATCAGTCGCTGTACAGCAAACGGTTATTTCGATGCCGCAGACAATGCGGATGCACGCTACAAAATACGTCAGGAGTTTAACACCCAGCGCACGGAAGACTACCGTACCGACACTTATCCCCGCACCGTGATGAACCCGGAGCCTACCGGTGATGCGCCACAGTTCATAAAGGATTATTACGATTATTACAAGACCGAACGAGGTTATTATCCCCGTTCCATCAACTCCGGTTTGGGCTGGAACAAAACCTCCAATCTTGCATTTCTCAACGCACCTATCCTTGCGTATGCCGATGAAATCCGCAGTGCCGTGTTGCTCATTCATGGAGAAAAAGCTCACTCCCGCTATTTTAGTGAGGATACTTTCAAGAAGCTGAAAGGCGACAATAAAGAACTGATGATTATTCCCGGTGCCGTACATACGGATTTATATGACCGGACAGACATTATTCCATTCGATAAGCTGGAGGAATTTTTCAAAGAATACTTAAAATAGAAGGCTTCAAGAAAAAGGAATTGCCTATATCCTGATTGGCTTCAGTTCGCGGACGCAGCAATGTGAACATGACTTTTAAAATTAATAATGACTGACAACTAAAACAATATATCAAATGAAACTGATTAAAAATGCTGAATTCGGGGGCGAGCGTCCCTTGTTCGAGTCCCACGACCTTCGTCTGGAAAATGTGATTATTCGTACCGGTGAATCGGCCATCAAAGAATGTAGCAATATCGAAGCTGTAGATTGCCGCTTTGAGGGTAACTATCCCTTCTGGCATGTACACGGTTTCAAAATCGACCGTTGCTATTTCGATGTCGGAGGGCGTTCGGCATTGTGGTATTCCGATCACCTGAAGATGACCGACACGATTATCGACGCACCGAAGATGTTCCGTGAAATGGACGAAATAGATATCGAGAACGTAACGATGAACGATGCCGACGAAGTATTCTGGCGTTGTAATGGTATCCGCATCAAGAATCTCAAGCTGCACGGCGGAACTTATCCTTTCATGTTCAGCAACAACATTTATGTGGACGGACTGGAAAGCAACAGCAAGTATGTGTTCCAGTACGTGAAAAATGTAGAGATTCATCATGCAAAGATTACAACGAAGGATGCCTTCTGGGAAGTGGAAAATGTGACCATCTACGATTCCGAACTCAACGGCGAATACCTCGGCTGGCATTCGAAGAATCTACGTTTGGTCAACTGCCACATTACCGGTGAGCAACCGCTTTGCTATGCACACGACCTTATTCTTGAAAACTGTACCTTCGGACCTGACTGCGACCGTACCTTTGAGTACAGCACGTTGCAAGCCGATATTCACGGAGCTATTACAAATATCAAGAACCCGATGTCGGGATGCATTGTGGCTGACGAATTCGGTTCCATAACCATAGATGAGAACATCAAGGCTCCTGCCGATTGTGAAATCCGTCTCCGGGACGAGCGTACCTGTTTTACCGATTAAGATGAAGATATGAAATACAACTTTGACAAACAAATTTCAAGACGGGGAACCGATTCCTACAAATGGGATAGCGCAGAAAGCGAAAATGTATTGCCGATGTGGGTGGCTGACATGGATTCCCGTACAGCCCCCGCTATCGTCAATGCTTTACGCCGACGGGTGGAACACGGTATCTTCGGTTATACCCGTGTGCCCAACAGTTATTACGAGGCTGTTACAGATTGGTTCGCACGCCGTCACAGTTGGACGATTGACTGCACATGGATAATTTACACATCAGGCGTAGTCCCGGCCATCTCGGCAGTCATCAAGGCTTTGACCGTTCCGGGAGATAAGGTGTTGGTGCAGACTCCGGTTTATAATTGTTTCTTTTCTTCAATCTGTAACAATGGGTGTGAAATGGTATCATCACCGTTGATCTTTGCAAGTAATACTTTCACCATCGATTATGAAGATTTAGAGTGTAAGACTGCTGATCCGAAAGTGAAGGTGATGCTGCTGTGCAATCCTCACAATCCTGCCGGAAGAGTATGGAAACGTGAAGAATTGGTACGTATTGGTGAAATTTGTATTCGCCACGATGTTATGGTCGTTTCGGATGAGATTCATTGCGAACTGGTTTTTCCAGAGTACCGTTACACACCGTTTGCTTCCATCTCAGAAAATTTCCGTCACCATTCGTCTGTATATCTCCCAGTAAAGCGTTCAATATTGCCGGATTACAGATTGCGAACATTATTTGTGCTGATGCTAACCGTCGAGCGAAAATCGACCGGGCCATTAACGATAACGAAGTATGTGATGTCAATCCTTTTGGTGTAATTGCTACTCAAGTAGCTTACAACGAAGAGGAAGAGTGGCTGAACCAACTCATCAAATATTTACAGGCCAATTTTCTCTATATGCAGGAGTTCTGTCGGGAGCATCTGCCCGAGTTTCCTATCACGGCATTGGAGGGAACCTATCTCGTTTGGATGGACTGTCACAGACTCGGCATACACTCGCAGGAACTCGAACAGCGATTGGTTAACGAAGCCGGATTATGGCTCAATGCAGGAACAATGTATGGGACTGAAGGAAAAGGATTCATGCGCTGGAATATCGCCTGCCCACGTACTACACTGGCAGAAGGATTGAAGCGTTTTGCAGGTTTCGTAAGAAATCTTTAAGAGATATATACGGCAAATTCATTTTTAATGGAACGCAGCTATATACTTTACTATACCAAGCATTACGTATAACAAAGTAAATAGCTGCGACTTAATTTTTCATCTCATTTTTTCTTTTCTTCCACAACTGATAACTATTGATGATGTTTTGCCACACCACATAACTACCTGGCCCGACAGATGATAAAGGATTAAGATACGTAACCGCCATCCAAATAGCTAGTACAGTATTTTTTTGCCCCAATGCCTGTCCTGCACTTATACGGTCATTGTATGCACTACCAATTCTTTTACCAAAATAAAATTGTAAACAACAAGTTACTAAACCAGCAAAAGCAATCAACATCTCTACCGTTACATCAGCTGTACTGTTAACCAAAGAACGAGTAGTCTGCCCCATTACAATGGTCAATGCTATCGCCCATAAATAAAAAGCTGAAGTATGATATTCCAGTAAAAACTTATGGAATCGAGGGATATAATAACGGAATAATAAAGCGATAAAAAACGGCGCAAGCAACAATGGGAAAACCTTACTTAAAATCTTAAGAAAAGCAATACCAAAAGTAACATCCGTATGTGGCTCAACCAATGGAAATACCAAAGGAACTGCTATTGCAGCCAAAATATTTGAAAGTAATGTATAAGTAGTCAAACTGGAAGCACTTCCACCTAGTTTTCCCGTAATTACTGCCGCTGCCGTAGCAGTAGGACAAATAAGACAAACCATAGCCGCCTCGAATATCTCCTTATAAGATTCGTCCATCGGACAAAATATCAACAACAACGCAATGATACCACAAGAAATAGCTTGAATAGCCAACAACCAGCCATGCCATACTCTAGGAACCAACTCTTTTGGTTCAATTTTACAGAATGTAAGCAACAATTGGGCAAAAATCAAGGAAGGAGTTAGAAAAGAAATCAACCCATTCATAAATGGCTTTGTCGGCTCCAGAAAAGTGAAGTTGGCAAAAACAAAATAGCCGATAACCCCTGCAAGCATAGCTAAAGGTAACGTCCAATTCTTCATAAACTTAAGCAAATCCATCTTTCAATACTTATTTTGGGATACAAAATAAAAGAATTTAGTCCAAATACTCGTCTATTTTTCGGGTTTTGTGGCAAGTTTCGAATAAAAAACGCAAAACTTAAAGACAAAAGCCGAGTTTTCACTAAAAATCGCTACATTTGCAACTTAATTGATATGAAAACCGATAGACTTAAAATAATATTCCTGTTGTGTAGCCTGTGGCTGGTCCTCCCCTGTTTCTGCCTGGCGGCAAAGGGAAAGGATTTTATAGTCGTCATTGATCCCGGTCATGGCGGACATGATCCTGGCGCCATCGGCAGACGTGGAAAAGAAAAAAATATCAATCTGAACGTAGCTTTAAAAGTAGGACAACTGATCCAAAATAACTGTAATGACGTAAAGGTAATATACACCCGGAAGACAGATGTCTTTATCCCTTTAGACCGTCGTGCACAAATAGCTAATAATGCTAAGGCCGACTTATTCATCTCTATACATACCAATTCTGTAGCCCGTAGCAGAACTGTACGGGGAGCAGAAACTTATACGTTAGGACTTCACCGTACTGAAGAAAATTTGGAAGTTGCTAAAAAGGAGAACTCGGTTATTTTGATAGAGGATAATTATGAACAACGTTATGCCGGATTCAATCCAAATTCTTCCGAAAGCTATATTATTTTTGAATTTGTACAAGACAAAAATATGGAGAAGAGTGTAAAATTAGCCACTCTTATCCAAAAACAATTCAAGAATACAGCCAAACGGATAGACAAAGGAGTACATCAAGCCGGATTTCTAGTTCTACGCGCCACTTCCATGCCTAGTGTTTTGGTTGAATTAGGTTATATCTCAACACCGGATGAAGAACAATATCTTTTATCCGATGCAGGCACTACGGCATTATCTAACAGCATTTATAAAGCATTCCTCAATTACAAGCGCGAACATGATGCCCCCACCGGTCGCAGCAGAGTACAAGGACAAGAATTGCCGGAACCAGAAAACAAACCGAAAGAATCAAGAATAGAAATACAAACTGCGGAACCGGACACTGCAACGGAACCGGACAAGGTTACCAAAAAGCCTGTACCTGCCACACAAAAAAAGATCACAGGCGACCAAGCCCGAACATCTGCCAAGCCTGTATTTAAAATACAAATATTGGTATCAAACAAAATATTACCCAAAGGAAGCAAACAACTGAAAGGTGTATCACCTGTTAGCTATTACCGCGAAAAAGGACTTTATAAATATACTTACGGAGAAAGTACGGATTATAATAAAATACTACGCATGAAACGTAATATTACTCCTAAATTTAAGGACGCTTTCATTATCGCTTTCAAAAACGGAGAGAAAATGAACGTGAACGAAGCCATCAAAGAATTTAAAAAGAATAGATAATATAAAAGGTACAATTGAAATGACGAAAGAGGTAAAAATAGGATTAATAGGCATCGCTGCATTGGCTATGCTGATCTTTGGTATCAACTACCTGAAAGGAATAAATATGTTCCAATCTGCCAATTACTATTATGTAGAATATACAAATATAAACGGATTAGCCGGATCAAGCCCCGTCTTTGCCAATGGTTACAAAGTAGGTACAGTAAGAAATATCAATTACAACTATGCTAAACCGGGACATGTCACAGTAGAAGTGGAAGTAGACAAGGAAATGCGTATCCCTAAAGGAAGTGCAGGAGAATTGGTTACAGAAATGCTGGGAACAGTAAAGATGAACTTACTCCTTAACTTTAATTCTACAGAATACTATCAACCGGGGGATACACTGCCTGGCAAAACGAATGCGGGACTCATGGGAGCCGCTGAAGAAAAGCTAGTTCCTCAAATAGAGCAGATGCTGCCCAAAATGGATTCTATCCTACATTCATTAAATAAAATATTAGCTGATCCTGCATTGGGTGCAACCTTACACAACGCAGAAAAACTGACAGCCAATCTGGATGCGACAACACGTCAATTAAACATATTAATGCAAAGGGATCTTCCGCAACTTACTGGAAAACTAAACACGATTGCTGATAATTTCATTACTATCAGCGACAACTTGAAAGGTATTGATTATGCATCAACATTCAATAAAATAGATTCCACTTTATATAATGTACAAATGCTGACAGAAAAACTCAATCGCAAGGACAACAGCATCGGCTTACTATTCAATGATCCTACCTTTTACCAAAATCTGAGTGCGACAACAGCAAATGCTGCAACCTTATTGGAGGATTTGAAAGCGCATCCTAAACGTTATGTACATTTCTCTTTGTTTGGGAAGAAAGATAAGTAACAGATTTGTTAATTTAAAAAGATTCTAAATAAGTCTACTTAACCATTTTTCTACCTTTTTTCAGTAAATGACTGCAAATAGGGCAGAAATACCATGTAGACTTATTTCATTTAAAATAAATAAAAGCCTATTTTGACAGATAGTCAGCTATAAATCAGCCAATTATCAAATAACAAAAATATTTCAGAAGCCTTTAGATAGAGTTTTTTATAAGTTACTGAAACTAAATAGATTACTCTTTAAAAATAAAAAGCAAGAAAAAAGCGATTTGTTTTTTCAGAAATTCATTTCGAAATTTGCATTGTAGAAGTTTCGCTTTTTATAATAAATGTTTCATATGATTGAAAACGATCACGTCGTTTTATGGGGTCGTTGTCTGAACATTATCAGAGACAACGTACCTGAAACGACCTTTAAAACGTGGTTTGAGCCTATCGTACCGCTTAAATATGAGGACAAGGCACTGACAATTGGCGTCCCCAGCCCATTCTTCTATGAATTTTTAGAAGAAAAGTTTGTGGACTTGCTGCGCGCTGCCCTATATAAAGAAATTGGGGAGGGAACGCAGCTTATGTATTGTATCTTGACCGATAAAACCAACCATATAACTGTAAACATGGAGGGAAGCAAACGCTCTTCAGCACTACCCACACAAACAGTTATACGAGATGGTAACAAGGCACCTAATCCAATGCAGGCACCAGCTCCGCAGGATTTAGACCCACATTTGAATCCAAATTACAACTTTGAGAATTTCATAAAAGGAAATAGTAATGAGTTCTCACGTACGGTAGGGGAAACTGTAGCTAAAAATCCGGCAAAAACATTCAACCCTTTGTTTTTGTATGGACCGTCCGGCGTGGGTAAAACTCACTTGACTAATGCTATTGGTACTCGTATCAAGGAATTATATCCTGAAAAAAGAGTATTGTACGTATCAGCACATCTGTTTCAGGTGCAATATACCGACTCTGTGCGTACTAATCATTTCAATGATTTCATCAGTTTTTATCAAACCATAGATGTTTTGATTATTGATGATATTCAAGAATTCGCCGGAGTAACCAAAACCCAGAACACATTCTTCCACATCTTTAACCATCTGCACCAGAACGGTAAGCAACTTATTCTGACTTCTGACCGTGCGCCGGTAATGCTACAAGGTATGGAAGAACGTCTCCTGACCCGCTTTAAATGGGGCTTAGTGGCCGAATTGGAAAAACCGGATGTAGAATTGAGAAAGAATATCTTACGCAATAAAATACGTCGTGACGGTTTGAATATACCGGAAACAGTAATTAATTATATTGCTGAAAACGTAAATGAAAGTGTACGTGAACTAGAGGGCATCATTAATTCACTTCTGGCACAATCCATTATCTTCAAGCGTGATGTCGATTTGGATTTGGCTGAAAGAATTGTACGAAAAGCTGTACGCTGTTGTGAAAGCAAGCCTGTCACAGTGGAAGATATCATACAGAAAGTATGCAACCATTACGAGATAGAGGAATCTGCCATCCATACCAAAACTAGAAAAAGAGAAGTGGTACAAGTACGTCAGGTAGCTATGTATCTGGCCAAAAAACATACAGACTCCTCTTCTTCCAAAATTGGTCAATTAATAGGTAATAAAGATCATGCAACCGTATTGCACGCTTGTAAAATAGTAAAAGACCAAGTGGAGGTTGATAAAACATTTAAAGCGGATATTGAGGAAATTGAAGCTTCTCTCAAAAGAAAATAGAAATAAAACTACAGAGGTGCGCAAAGGGTATTTTCTTTATTTCCCTCTGCGCACTTCTGTAGTTTTAAGGTTAATAGTTTCCGGTAACTCATTTTTCAAAGCCCTGTTTCTTCAAGGTTTCTTTCAAAGTTACAGACATGCATTCATTATCCGACTTCTTGTATCTGACCTCAGTAAATACCTGAGCCAATGTTTCTTTATGATTTTCTTTAATAAACTGATGATTTTCCGGAAGTGACTCTTTATATCTATAGATACGATCAATATCTTCTTTGGTATAATCATGATATACTTCTTCATGCAAAATACCCTCTATAGGAAGACGATCGACTTGTGAAGGGCATTCGTCCGGATATCCTACTGTAATAGTAGCCACTGGCATAACCAATTCCGGCAACCGAAGAATATCAATAATTTGATCAGGATTATAAATCGTTGTTCCCAAATAACAAATACCTAATCCATTTTCCTCCGCCAATGTACAAAAGTTCTGAGTCACAAGTAATGCATCCGTAGCAGCATTCAGAAAAGAAATGGGATTGTCATAACCCGGTACCGCCTTACGCTCTCTGCACCATTTGCTAAAACGGTTAAAATCCGCACAAAAAGTCAGTACAACCGGAGCACCTGTTACCATCGGTTGATTAAAATGAGCAGGTGCCAATCTCTCTTTCATCTGCTTGTCACGGGTCACAATCACACTATATAATTGCATATTGCCCATTGTAGAAGCACGGAATGCCTTTTCAAGCAAATCATTTAACAAAGAAGCAGAAATATCTTCCTGCTTATATTTACGGATCGTCCGTCTATTATTTATCGATTCCATATATATTTTTCTTGCAAAGATAAAAAAAGAAAAGAGTAATAATTCATTTTTTGCAAAATAATATATGCTAAGAATTTGGTCTTTTCAACTAGTCAATCACTTATTTCCTTCATTGAAATTTTCAAAATAGAAAACTTCCGTAAATAAACCAACACATATATCTTTTGATAATCAATAAATTAACAAATATTTTTGGATAACTTTCAATTTGTTGAAAACTTATCTGCTTTTTATTTTGTTAATTGAAAAAACATATATAGCTTTGCCGAAACTTTTATTATAATGAGTTGTAACTTCTACACTAAAACAACTTATTGATATTACAGTAAATCTAAAAATAAAAGTGGAAAAACAAACGTACACCTATGACGAAGCTTTTGAAGCATCTTTACAATACTTCAAAGGTGATGAACTTGCTGCAAGGGTTTGGGTAAACAAATATGCAGTAAAAGATTCTTTCGGGAACATTTTCGAAAAGTCTCCCGAAGACATGCATTGGCGCATTGCAAATGAAGTAGCCCGCATTGAAGCAAAATATAAGAACGGGTTAAACGCACAGCAGCTTTACGAGTTATTGGATCACTTTAAGTACATTGTTCCGCAAGGTAGTCCCATGACAGGTATCGGGAACGATTTTCAAGTGGCTTCCTTATCGAACTGCTTTGTCATTGGAATTGATGGAGCAGCCGACTCATACGGAGCTATAATCCGCATTGATGAAGAACAAGTACAATTAATGAAACGTCGTGGTGGCGTAGGACATGATTTATCTCATATACGACCTAAAGGTTCCCCTGTTAAAAATTCAGCACTGACCTCAACCGGACTGGTGCCTTTCATGGAACGCTATTCCAATTCAACACGTGAAGTAGCACAAGACGGGCGTCGTGGTGCTTTAATGTTAAGCGTATCCATCAAACATCCAGACTCGGAGGCATTTATTGACGCCAAAATGACCGAAGGCAAAGTAACCGGTGCTAATGTATCCGTGAAACTAGATGATGCATTTATGCAGGCAGCTGTAAATGGCACTCCTTACAAACAGCAATATCCGGTAGATTCCGATCAACCTGTTTTCACGAAAGAAATTGACGCATCTGCTTTATGGAAAAAGATTGTCCATAATGCATGGAAGTCTGCTGAACCCGGTGTATTATTCTGGGACACCATTATACGTGAATCCGTGCCAGACTGTTATGCCGACTTAGGGTATCGTACAGTTTCTACCAATCCTTGTGGTGAAATTCCTCTGTGTCCCTACGATTCTTGTCGTTTATTAGCTATCAACTTATACTCATATGTAGTAAACCCTTATACAAGGGATGCTTACTTTGATTTCGACTTGTTCAAAAAGCATGTAGCATTGGCCCAGCGCATTATGGATGACATTATTGACTTGGAACTAGAAAAAATCGAGAAGATCATAGCTAAAATCGATTCCGATCCTGAAAGTGAGGAAGTAAAAGAAGCAGAGAAACATTTATGGGAAAAGATTTATAAAAAGAGCGGACAGGGCAGACGTACAGGTGTCGGTATCACAGCTGAAGGGGATATGCTTGCCGCTATGGGGTTACGCTACGGAACAGAAGACGCAACAGAGTTTTCTGAACAAGTACATAAAACAATCGCTCTGGAAGCCTATCGTTCATCTGTTAACATGGCGAAAGAACGTGGAGCATTCGCTATCTATGACAGTGAACGAGAAAAAAATAATCCGTTTATCAACCGTTTAAAAGAAGCTGATCCTAATTTATATGAGGAGATGAAAAAATACGGACGACGTAATATTGCCTGCTTGACCATAGCCCCCACTGGAACTACCAGCCTAATGACCCAAACAACTTCTGGCATAGAGCCGGTATTTATGCCGGTATACAAACGTAGAAGAAAAGTCAATCCGAATGATCCTCAGACTCATGTAGATTTTGTAGATGAAACAGGAGATGCATTTGAGGAATATATTGTATTCCACCATAAATTTGTGGAATGGATGACAGTAAACGGTTACGATCCCACCAAGCGTTATACGCAAGAAGAGATTGATGAATTGGTAGAAAAGTCACCTTATTATAAAGCCACATCAAATGATGTAGACTGGCTGATGAAAGTAAAAATGCAAGGACGCATCCAAAAATGGGTTGACCATTCAATCAGTGTAACTATCAATTTGCCCAATGACGTAGATGAAGCATTGGTAAACCGCTTGTATGTAGAGGCATGGCGTTCAGGATGTAAAGGATGTACCGTTTATCGTGATGGCTCTCGCTCTGGAGTTTTACTTTCTACCAAAAAGGACAAGAAAGACAAAAAAGAAGAACTTCCTCCTTGCAAACCACCTACGGTAGTAGAAGTGCGCCCCAAAGTACTGGAAGCGGAAGTAGTACGCTTCCAAAACAACAAAGAAAAATGGGTCGCATTTGTAGGCTTGTTGGATGGACATCCATACGAGATCTTTACCGGTCTGCAAGATGATGAAGAAGGTATTTCATTGCCCAAATCAGTCACTACCGGACGCATCATCAAAAACATTGATGAAGAAGGCAACAAACGATATGATTTCCAGTTCGAAAACAAACGTGGATATAAAACAACCATTGAAGGTTTGTCCGAAAAGTTCAACAAGGAATATTGGAACTATGCAAAATTAATTTCGGGTGTACTTCGTTGGAGGATGCCTATTGATCGTGTTATCAAACTGGTAGATTCTCTGCAACTTGACAGTGAAAACATTAACACATGGAAAAACGGTGTAGAACGAGCACTGAAAAAATATGTAACAGATGGTACTAGTGCTGAAGGACAAAAATGTCCCAATTGCGGCAACGAAACTCTCGTATATCAAGAAGGATGCTTGATCTGCAAGACTTGTGGCACATCAAGATGTGGATAATGGTTTATTATATAATGTAACAACACAAAAGAAAAGCTCCTTCACGAAAGTCATGAAGGAGCTTTTTATATAAACCAAGTAAATTCTTTTTCTATCTCACCCCTACAATACGGTGAAACCGTTCCACAATACGCCTTCCCAAATCCATACGCGTACTATCTACTTTATGAATGGCAGCAGGAGTCACATCATCTT
>OHGU01000080.1_pt1 | contig 24110 bp, 19 predicted proteins | sample 1567871 | NCBI WGS metagenome assembly OHGU01 (sample SAMEA3879595, study PRJEB24766) | human gut metagenome | biome: human-associated habitat; feature: feces | place: USA | collected 1985/1987 | reverse complement strand
AACTCTATAAGGCTCTTGGTGGAGGCTGGGAACAAAATCCCTAGAATTATCATATCGATTCACTCATTGAAGAAAACGTAAAGGCTATCTCCTACACCGGGAGGTAGCCTTAATTTTTCTTTCTTCTTCCTTTTGTCTTAAAAACAACAACAGAAGAATTTTCATAATTCGGAAAAAAGTGCGAAATTTGCAACGCTTTTCAAGTTTGACAAGAAACTTACTAACACCTTTAAATAAAAAATTAAAGAAAATGACTAAAAGTGCATTGCAAATCGCAAGGGCTGCTTACCAGCCCAAACTTCCGAAAGCATTGGCATCAGGAGCTGTTAAGGCTGTAGCAGGTGCTGCTACTCAGTCTGTAGCCGATCAGGAAGCTATCAAAGCATTGTTCCCTAACACGTACGGAATGCCGTTGATTACATTCGAAGCTGGTGAAGCTGTTGCTCTTCCCGCTATGAATGTAGGTGTAATTCTTTCCGGTGGTCAGGCTCCGGGCGGACACAATGTAATCTCTGGTTTGTTCGACGGTATCAAAGCATTGAACAAGGACAGCAAACTGTATGGTTTCATTCTGGGCCCCGGTGGTTTGGTAGACCATAATTATATGGAACTAACTTCTGATATTATCGACGAATACCGCAATACCGGTGGTTTCGATATCATCGGTTCGGGACGTACTAAACTGGAAAAGGAAGAACAGTTTGATAAAGGTCTGGAAATCATCAAGGAATTAGGCATCAAGGCATTGGTAATCATCGGTGGTGACGACTCAAACACGAACGCTTGTGTATTGGCAGAATACTATGCTGCGAAGAACTGCGGTGTTCAGGTTATCGGTTGTCCGAAGACTATCGACGGTGACTTGAAGAACGAGATGATTGAAACTTCTTTCGGTTTTGATACGGCTTGTAAAACTTACTCTGAAGTAATCGGAAACATTCAGCGTGACTGTAACTCTGCCCGCAAATACTGGCACTTTATCAAGCTGATGGGACGTTCGGCTTCTCATATCGCTTTGGAATGTGCTTTGCAGGTTCAACCTAACGTATGTATCGTTTCAGAAGAAGTGGAAGAGAAGAACATGTCATTGGATGATGTGGTTACTTACATTGCTCAGGTAGTGGCTAACCGCGCTGCACAAGGTAATAACTTCGGTACAGTGTTGATACCTGAAGGTTTGATCGAATTCATCCCCGCAATGAAGAGATTGATCGCTGAATTGAATGACTTCCTGGCTGCTAACGCATCAGAGTTCGCATTGATCAAGAAATCTCACCAACGTGAATATATCATCTCCAAGCTTTCTAAGGAAAACTCGGAAATCTATGCTTCTCTGCCCGAAGGCGTTGCACGTCAGCTTACTTTGGACCGTGATCCGCACGGAAACGTACAGGTATCATTGATTGAAACAGAAAAGCTGTTGTCTGATATGGTAGCCGTTAAATTGGCTCAGTGGAAGGAAGAAGGCAAGTATGTAGGTAAATTTGCCGCTCAGCATCACTTCTTCGGTTACGAAGGACGTTGCGCTGCTCCGTCAAACTTCGATGCTGACTATTGCTACTCGTTGGGTTACACCGCTTCTATGTTGATTGCCAACGGTAAGACCGGCTATATGTCTTCTGTACGTAACACTACTGCTCCTGCCGAAGAATGGATTGCAGGTGGTGTGCCTATCACAATGATGATGAACATGGAACGTCGTCACGGTGAAATGAAACCGGTTATCCAGAAAGCGTTGGTAAAATTGGACGGTGCTCCTTTCAAGGCGTTCGCCGCACAGCGTGAACGTTGGGCTATTGAAACAGACTATGTATATCCGGGTCCTATCCAGTACTTCGGTCCTACAGAAGTTTGTGACCAGGCAACCAAGACATTGCAGTTGGAACAAGGAAAATAATTCTTTCTTATTTCTATAAAGCATAAAGGAAACCCATCGGGGCTGATTGTAAAACCATTCTCCCGATGGGTTTTATTACATAGTATGTGGGAATAGGTAAAGGTAAAAACAGCTAAATAGGATAAAATGGTAAGAGCGAAAAGCACACGTCCTGCTCCCGTTAAAAAGAAGGCAGCCGCGAAACCTGTCCGTCGGGCTACACAGCGGAAGGCGAAAAAGAAACCACAAAGACAGATGCCGTCATGGCTTCGGTATGTCATTGCGGGGCTTATTGCTTTTTTATTTCTTGCCGCTTTCTTTTATTTCTTTATCCGTCCTTACTCTTATCGCTGGAAGCCTTGCTATGGCTTTAAAGCATACGGTGTATGTATGCCCTCAGGTTTTCATGTGCATGGCATTGATGTTTCCCATTATCAAGGAAACATAGACTGGAAAATGCTGACTCAGACCCGACAGGGGAAATTTCCTATTCATTTTGTCTTTATGAAAGCTTCGGAAGGAGGAGATTATGGGGACAAGGCTTTTATCACCAATTTTGATTCGGCGAAAACACATGGGTTTATCCGTGGGGCTTATCATTTTTACAATCCGAAAACAGATCCCATCCGTCAGGCCGATTTCTTTATTAATTCCGTAAAGCTGGATTCAGGTGACCTTCCTCCCGTACTCGATATCGAGAAGAGAGGCAAGGACGAAAATCAGCTCCGTCGTGACCTTAAACTGTGGCTTGACAAAATAGAACAGCACTACAAAGTGAAGCCTATTCTTTATACTTCTTATAAGTTTAAAACTCGTTATCTGAATGATTCGGTCTTCAATTCTTATCCTTACTGGATAGCCCATTATTATGTAGACTCGGTGGAATACAGGGGAGAATGGAAATTCTGGCAGCATACGGATGTGGGTACGTTGCCGGGCATTCGTGAGAAGGTGGACTTGAATATTTTCAACGGTTCGTTGGAGGAATTGCAATTAATGACTATAAAGAAATAAAGGATACTGTGCCTGCGGTTTCGAAAACTTTCTCTATATTTGCTTTATGAACTTACTGCTCAATATTATTTGGCTGATTTGCGGCGGATTTCTGATCTGCGTGGAATATATTGTTTCCAGCCTGTTGCTGATGATCACTATCGTCGGCATTCCTTTCGGTTTCCAGACTTTGAAGTTGTCTATGCTGGCTCTTTGCCCTTTTGGGCGGGAAATACGCAGTTGTCCCGGTGATGGCGGATGTCTCAGTGTGTTGATGAATATCATCTGGATACTTGTAGGTGGAATCTGGATCAGCCTCTCTCATTTGGCATTCGGGGTGTTGCTTTGCATCACTGTTATCGGTATTCCATTCGGACTGCAACATTTCAAGCTGGCGGGCTTGGCACTTACTCCTTTCGGAAAGGAGATTGTATAAATATTGTATACCGATATGATCGTGTTGTCACTTTGGATAAAATGCAGCGTCCTACGTGCGTTTGTCACCACTTGATTCCGGTTCTAATTTTCAGGTAAGAAGAACAAAAGGACAAAAGAGAGAAAATCCGTTCTTTTGTCCTCGAATAAATCAATGTAAATCCTGTGTGATTGGTGGTAATCCTGTCTTTATCAAGTCCTTTTCATACTTAAAAATGGTATTATTTCATGATGAACTTCACAGCTGCCCAGTTGTTCTTTTCCCGATGGTGTACGAACTCCATTCCCAGACTTTCCGCTTTTTCGCGGATAAAAGGAATATCCTGCATATAAAATCCACTCATAAATATTTCTGAACCCGGATGCATACAGGCGGCATAATGAGGCAGGTCTGCCAGAAGAATATTCCGGTTGATATTGGCAATAATTACATCAAACGGCTTGCGGCCTTTCAACAAGTTGGCATCTCCCAGTTCCACTGTAATGTTATGGATATGGTTCAGTGCAATGTTGTCTTTTGAATTATTGACGCACCAGTCGTCAATGTCGATGGCTGTCACAGGATTGGCTCCGCGCATGGAGGCAAGGATGGCAAGAATAGAAGTGCCGCATCCCATATCCAAGACTGATTTTCCTTTCAGATCAGCTTCTAACAGTTCGCTGATTATAGAGCTGGTCGTTTCATGATGCCCTGTGCCGAAAGCCATTTGCGGGTTAATCAGAATTTCATACTCAGTTTTCGGAGTGTCTTTGTGGAACGTGCTGTGAATGCAGCAACGGTCACCGATGACGATGGGTTGAAAGAAGTTCTTCTCCCATTCCTCGTTCCAATTCTTGTCTTCGGCTTCTTTAATGGTATATTTCACAGTAGTGTCGGGCAGGGGGAAGCTCGCAATCATTTCTTTTAATGCTTCCTCATCGAACAAAGTCTGCTGGATATAAGCCTGTACTCCTGCTTCACATTCTACAAAACTTTCAAATCCTATTTCTCCGGCCAGTGCAGATACTACATCATTCACTGTTTCATTACAGGGATGTGTTGTAAAGGTTACTTCTAAATATTTCATACGTTTTCGTTTATTCTATCACTTTACGGAGCAATGCCTCCATCTCATTTTTGAAAATACCCGCTTCATGTACTTTCACACCGTCCACATAAAACGTGGGAACGTAATAATAGTCGTATTGGTCGGCTATATCAGGATGTTGGGTTTCTTCTATCATTTCTATTTCTATAGGTTGGAATTCAGGGTGTTCTTCTTTTAGTTCTTCAATATAGCGCAGTGCTTTTTTGCAGAACGGGCATCTTTCCTGATAAAATAATTTCACTGGTTTCATGTGGCTGTTTATTTTAGGTTTATATACTCTTAAAAAGGGTAGTGGCAAAGATAGGGAGAAAAAATGAGAATAAGAGCAGAATCGGTATTAATTGCTTCTCTCTTTATACCCGTTCAGCATCTATTTATTTTCTTCATTCCGGTAGGATATCAACAGGAAGTTACTCTCAATAATGCTCTCATACTCTCATTAGTGGTATAATTCGCTTATAATGAGTGTGCTATTGATGATGGTAGCATAAATGAGTATGAGGGCATTGACCTCATACTCATTTCTTGAAAAATAAATTATTCCAACTTGACCACGTGGTATAAAGTACCTCTGATACTGGCTCTTTTGGGTACATTCAGTTTATGTAGAATACGTCCGAACCAATTTATTTTATTGACGGATAGCTTATCACGTGTGTTTTCTTGGAGATAATTGAAAATCTCCATGGCAGTCAGCCATTCTCCCTCTTCATCAGTGGTTGCAGAAGAAAAGTTACAATGGAATAAATGCTCCAAAGGCGAAATTTGCTCAAATTCTCTGTTGCTTTGCCGCAAAACAGCCTCATCTTCATCATTCAGCCAGTAACGTTCCTGCTGATAAAGCAATGTCATGGCTTGTGCATAGAGCTGGCGGTAGTCTATGGTGACATGGGTATCAATGGGAGCGGTCACCTCGATACAGATAAAGCGACGGCTTCCCGTGGGGTCGGTGAGCAAATCCTTCTGATTGCTGGTGCCGATGAATGAGGCATAGCGGCGTAATTCGCGTACGCTGGTTCCATAGGGCTTTCGCAGGTTGGCCACCGGTTTTTGTAACAGATGTTTCAGAAAACCTTGCTGGTTCATCGTAATCTGGTCGAATTCGTCCAGGTTGATAAGGAAAAATCGTCCCAAGGCACGCTCCGCTTCCTGTTTGCTGCTGAAGTCCAGGCTGTCGGCATAGCCGAAACGGAGTTCGGGTGGCAGCAAGATACGGCAATAAGTGGATTTCCGGAATCCTTGTGAACCCACCAGCAAAGGCGAAGTACTGTTGCCATGCTGACGGTCCATCCCCCTCCAATGCGCCACCATGCCCAGAAACCAACGGTAAAAGAGTTCTTCCCAATGCGGATTGCCACAGGGAACGAGCCGGGCCAATGCGCGGATGCGGTCAGTACCGTCCCATCGGGGAAGGTCACACAAGTATTCTTCTACGGGATTGTAAAGAGGGACGAAATCGGAAGTGAGAAAGCGGTCGATATCGCGGTCCCACACTTGCAGTCCCTCTTTCAAGGCGTAAAGGGCGATGCTGTTTCGGGTACGTTTTTCCAAGGGTTTGAAATAGAAATGAACAGAGTCCCGCTGGCGGTATTCCACCTCGTCCAGTACGGTGTTGAAACGGAATTCGTACCGTCGTTTCAAAAACTCCTCCAGCCGGAAGGTGGCTTCCTGCTCTTTGTTGAGGCCACCTTTCTCGCCAAAGCCTTTCATCTCCCGATATCCGTTGCCGAAAGCCATGCGGATGGCTTCCGTGTTCGTTTCGTGGAAATAGTGCATCAGTGTACGCCGCACGGCTTCTTCTTCGGGGATGCCTGCTTTGAAGCATTGTTCTACCAGATGGGGCAGCAAGGGCTCCAGTCCGTCATCACGTTTCCAGTTTTCCATCTCGGCCAATGCTCTTTTTCGTGCCGATTGGTACATCAGTGCCAAAGTCTGTAAACTTTCACATCCGGGCGTCATTCGTTCCAGTGCGGTTTCGCTGTTTTGTTTGCGTTGGCGGAAAGACTCTTCATCGGGCAGGGCAAGCGGTTGCTCTATGCAGAAGGGGACGGACGAAGGGTTATAGTAAGGTTGTTCATCCACGGTCATGCGACAGCTTTGCATCAGGTCCGGTTCCTTCAGTGTGATGCCGAAAGGAAGCATGGGCTGGTAGCAGGTCACCGCCAGCCGATAGGCGTGAGCATGAAACAGGAGAGCCTCCTGTATGGTGGGCAGAGTGCCGTCGGGGCGTGCGAAGCGTACCCATATCTTTACGCTCCGTCCGCTTGAACCGCAGAAAGCGGCAAAGGTTTGCGGCAGTTGTGCCACTTGGCGTTTTACGTATTCCACTTCATACAGGTCGGCCAGCCGGTTCACTTCCAGCTGCACTAGTCCGTTGTAATGTTTCATGTGTTTCTCGCCATTTTGCTTACGGGTATATTCTACAGCAGGATAGACACGCGGCAGTTTGTCGATATGGGCGTAGTGGGCGGACGATCCTGTCAGCCGGGGCAGTATTTCACGCAGTTCCGATATGTGTCCTGCTTTGTTCTCTGTCTTTATTTTCTCGAGGAATGCGTCCGAATCGCATAGTGACAAGGCTTCTGTCCCCTGTTCTTCATCTTTCCTGATGAGTGTAATTTTCATATTTGTCTTTCGTTTAAATGTTTTTTGGCTTTATGTACCTCCCATGGAAAAAGATGATGTTCTGTCGTGTGGAGAAGACCGCGTTTGGCGAGTGTCTATGTGTGCATATTTTTAGTAAAGATAAGGTTTCTTTCCGGATTCTGCAAATGCTTTCCGGATTAAATGCCGTCTTTTTCTTTTTCCTTTCTTTTCTGTGTTTTTATTCTTAGTCTCAGTGCATATTCCCTTGTCTCTTATTTGTTTTCTACCTTTTCTTTTCTTATTTTTGTATGTTTATAATTAGTTAGCCACCCTTGTGATTAAGTCTAGTCACAAGGGTGATTAAAGTTAACCACAAAGGTAGTTAAACTTAATCACGTCCGTGATTAACAGATATTGAAAGTTCATTAATAAAAGAAGAACAGTATGGCAATACTATTTGATTGGTACGAGAATCCCAAATCACCTGAGCAACAAGGGGAAGAGAATACGTTGCACCCGCGTCTCCGGCTGAACGGAAAGGTGAGCACGGCCCAGCTCCGTGCCCGTATTCAGAAACATTGTACGTTGACTGAAACGGATGTGGTAGCCGTGCTCGATGCGCTGTCACGTGCCATGGGCGAGGAGTTGGCGGAAGGCAAACAGGTGCATCTGGACGGCATCGGTTTCTTCCGTCCCAACCTGGTGAGTACCGGGCCGGTAACGGAAAAGACGAAACGTAAGAATACGAAGGTGAGGCTCAAGGGGATTGTTTACCGCCCCGACCAACTATTGATGGATGAGGTGGGAAAGGTAAAGGTGCAGCGTACCCGGTTCTCGTTTCATTCAAGTAAACTGACCGATGAGGAAATTGACGCATTGCTGACGGAGTACTTCACAACCTGTGATTTTGTGCAGCGAAAAAGTTTCCAGCTTCTTTGCGGTATGACACAAAGCACGGCCAGCCGCCATTTACGCCACTTGTGCGAGGAAGGAAAGCTGAAAAATGTGGGACTTCCCAAACAACCGGTTTATAAGCCGATAAATGGGTATTATGTTGTGAATGAATGATTTAAGTGAGATGTGCAAGAAAATAGGAGTGAGGGCATGAGGGCAATGCTCTCATTTTTTAGCATGCCCTCACTGTGGGTAGTGGTTTTATAATGAGTAGGTTATGACTTTTAGTGAGGGCATGAGGGCATAAGTGGGTGCAACTTAATATAAAAAGTTGTTTTACCACCAGATTTGTTTACCATCAACGTATGTGAACGGACGTTCTTCCGCTCCCCGTGTATAGTCTTTTAGATAAAGCAAAGCATGGTCGGGGACATTTATTTCTTCTATTTCTGTATATGAAAAAATACGATTTTTCTTTTTTATGTAACTGGTAATAGCTTCATCCATGTTTTTTTCCTCCTGCAAACAGAGGAGAAGTTCAACTACGGGTGCGCTGGCTTCATAGTACAGTCCGTTGTAAATCAGCAGATAGCGATCTTTTACAGTGGATGTTTCTAATTTTTGAATGTATATTTGTTCGTAAATTTCCATTTGTTTTATCAGTTTGTTTTCATGATAGCACTATTGATGTTTCTATCCATATCGCTCTTTTCGCGTGAGGTCTTTTGGCCGAAGTCAAAGGTATACGCTATTTTGATATATCCGGTACGTTGATTGATTCGACTGGTCTGTATCCGGCTGTAGTTGTATATACTAAAATTGGCATATTCCCTATAACGGTTATGCTTGGTGAACGGGTTTTCTGTACCGGTTTCTACGTGCCAGCCTTTGTGACTCCAACTGATGGAAGTTCCATAAATGGCGGGATTTTTTTCTATCGCAAGAGAGAAACGGTTTATACGGCTTGTCGCTGTACTTCCATATACATTTATTGCAAGATTTTTCCAGTAATAGTTTATGTCCAATGATGCTATCACACTATTGTCTGTAATGTTGTATTCTCCGGGAATGATTGTATGATAGTATCTGGCATTGAACTTGGCGCGTAAATTGTCGGAGAAGCGATAGGAAAGATCCAAAGCTGCGTTCCAATGTTCCACATCCATGTCCGACCGGAAGCTGGAGACAAGTTTGTCATTCTCTAGGTAGTAATCGGTGGATATATTATTCTGAATCTTCTGATAAACACCTAAAATTTGAAAATTCAGTCGATTTAGTTGTGCTTTATAGGCGATGCCGACAACATATAATTTGGTATTATCCAGATGGGGATTACCACGTTTGATTTGTAGAAAGTCTACTGTTTGATCCATGCCGTTGATATAGCTGATGTCCGGTTGGTCGTTACCGATATCGACAGAGGCCATTAACTGCTGTGATTTATTGATAGTATAAATAAAAGTGGAATTCATTCTAAGTGACCAATGCTGCTGCCGGGCATCTGTATGAAGTTTGTAATTCAACCATGAAAAACCCGGTAAGAAATTCATAGAGAACTTTTTGGCTATACGCTGGTTATAGTTTAAGAAGAACATCGTTTCTCCCATCCATAGATGTTGCCAAAAGTCGTAATCACCCGTATAGGAGGAAGACGTGACTTTATGATGGTGCTGCAGGTTTGCTCCAAGTGAATTGTTGTGCTCCAATTTTATATTATATCTGGTAGAAAAGTCGAATGCATATAATTCTTCATCAACATCCGTCAGGGATATATCTTCTCCTTCTGTATAGGTTCTGGTGTAATCGTTTTGTGTATAAGCGGTTTTGGCCGTTACCTCCAGTGTCTGTTTAGGGGTTATGTTGAAATTGCCATATAGTTTGACAGAGGGACTTAGTCCGTCTTCTTTTTTTTGGTTGGCTGAAGATATGCTGTATGTATGATGACCGGAATAATCCAGTAATTCGCTATTGTTATTTTTGGGAGTTTCATTGTGGACTAATGAAAGTTGTGCCGAGATATTATGTTTCTCTGTACGATTGTTGGCTTTCAATTGTAGATATTGCTGGTTGTTTTGATAATCAGCTTGGGTCGTTTGTGTGTTTCGATGGGTGGTATATTCCGGGAATAATATCTCTTCGTTTTTTGAGGTTTTTACTCCGTCATATTTTTGGGTAATATAGCCTCCTAACACTGAATAGCTGTTGTTTCCATGCATCAGTTTAGTCCCTATATTATAATTACCCATCAGATAACCGATGGTTTGTTTGCCGTCTAATGATACATATCCACCTGATGTTCGTTCCTTGGTTATATAATTGATGGAAGCTACATCACCGGCATATTTTCCTGTCGGGGTGTCATAATATTCTATATTCTTGATATCGCGTGGGCGTAGGTTTTGCACTTCCTCATATTCAGCTTTTTCTCCGTTTATATATAGTGCCACTTCACCACCAAAAGTGCTTACTTTCCCTGTCCGTTTGTTCACTTCCAAGCTGGGAATCATCAAGTTGTACAAAAGGTCATAGCCTGTACCGGCATGTTTCACCTGTTGCTTGTCGGGAATGACCAATACATGGTCAGTCTTTCTGACATAGGAACTTCCTTTTACCACGACTTCATTCAGTATTACATTGTCACTTTCCAAGGTAATTACAGGTAGTTGTGTATCTTGGTTTGAAACACTTGCCGGTATTATTTGCGGTTTGTATCCTATTGTACTGAATGCTAACAAATACTTGTCCGGCTGTACATTTGTGAACTGGTAATATCCTAATGTGTCTGTTGTTGTACCCGAGATGAAGGCTGAGTCTGTTTTTAATAACCGAACTGTGCTATAAGCTAAAGGCTGATTGTCTAAGTCGGTTACTTTACCATGTATGCGAACTTGAGCGTAAAGTGAAAAACCGGGCATCAGGCATACGCATAAAAATAATTTTAAAGTATTCATAGTAATCATACTGTTGGGTAATAAAGGAATGTGTTTGTACATATTATATATTGTTTAATCATAAATTTAGACGGAGGTATGATTCTAAAAGTTGCAATCAATATTACGTTATACTATAACACAAGTTTGTAGTCAACGTATTATTTTTACGATAGTAAAGGTATAGCTATTGGAGAAAAGAAATGAAAAAATACATTTTACTTTTTCTATACTTTTATATAACAGGCTGATATACAAGTAATATATGCTTGTGCATTCTTGAGAAAATACCAATTTTTACCCATTGGCAGATGAATTTTTCCATATGGGTCGTTACAGTTTTTGGATAATTCCTTCCATTTGTTGTGCCGTTCCCTTCTCGCTATAGATTTTTTGGTAGAGGCGGGAAAGAGAATTTGTAATGGCAGAGACAGAACGGTTGAGTAATTCTGCGATAATGCTTCTCTTGAGTTCGATCTTAATTAAATAGCAGATATGTAGTTCGTGTTCGGATAATTGAGGATAGAGTGCATACAGCTGTCGCAGAAAGTTAGGAAAAGTGCTATTTGTAGCTTCACTTAATTGTTTCCAATCCCTTTCCGTTATTTCGGAACTTTGGGTGGCATGATGGAAATGAAGATAGATGTCCGAATGTCGGAAGGCGAGTAAACGCATTTCCTGTTCGTTCCGGATGGCACGTATTTGTTCGTTGGTTGCTCCCAGTCTTTTTGTTTGAGCTTCCAGCAGGGAATGTTTGAATGTGTCATTTTCCAACATGGCCGATTGCAGTTGTTCATTCAATAGGGTTATCTGTTGCTCGTTTTCTAGAATGCGCCGGCTGCTTTGGGCTTCCTGTTCTGCAAAAATCTGTTGTAGTTGTTGTTCTCTGATTGTATATTTGCGGCGGCGTTCGCGTAAACGGTGAAGCAGGTAAATTACAATACCAATCAGGAGACTTGCTACAAACAATAACTGGAACAGTAAAAGTTTCTGTCGTTCTGTCTTCGATTGCAGCCGCTGATTTTCTTGTTCAGATAGATTATAATTATATAAGGAATGGATTTTATTTACCTCTTCGGTTTTTGTGATCTGAAAAAGAGAATCGAATGCATTGATGCAAAGAGAGGCGTATAGATAGGCTTCCGGATATTTTTTTTGCTTTTCTGATATGGCAGCTAGAATAGAAAAGGCAGTACTTTTGTTATAAATGCCATTTCCGGAAATTACCTTTTGAAGATAAACGGATGCGGAATCGAACATTTGCCTTTGATAATACACTTTGCCAAGAACTAAATGACTAAGTGAACTAGGATGGTGGGCTTGTACCTGCTTTGCTATAATTTCGGCAGAGTCTGTTTTCCCTTGGTTGTAATAAAAACCGGCCATTTCATCGCCGATACTGCAAGCTTTAACCAGAGAAACTTTTTCTTTCATCAATGTGTATGCTTTCCGGTAATAGATTTCCGCACTGTCTTTTTGGTTGTTTGTATCGTATATGCGTGCCATGTCCCTCAGACCGAAAGCCATGCCTTTATAATTATGGCAAGCTAAATTATATTTATAAGCTTGTTGAGTAGCTTCCATACTTTCATGATACAATCTTTGAAAGGCAAAAAGGCTGGCAAGCTGCCCGTATATGCGTCCATTCAGCGTATCATTAGAACATCTTTTCCCTATTTCGGCTGCACGCAAGAAAGCATCAACGGCTCGTGGTGCATCTTTCATATCCCGATAGGTACTACCTTTATAATAATAAGCTTCCATCAGGTGTGGGTCATCCTGTTTGTCTTCATAAAAACTAATTATACGGTTAATCAAAGTATCGGAAGTAACCGGAATATAGAGCTTGTCTTTGGCTTTGACAGTGAGCAATAAGTAATATATATGAAGCTCTTCAGGCCATTCGGTGGTGGATATACTGAGAGAATCCAAACAAGCTAGTGCACTGTCAGGATGAGTTTCCATTAGTTGAACTGCCCGCTCCATCAGTGGCGGGTAACTTTGCTGTTCATAGCGGCAAGAGATGCAAAGCAATAGAGACAGCAGCAGTATATGTATCCTCCCACTTTTCATAGCAATTGCAAAAATAGATAAAATCTTTGAACTTTGCTACTAAAATAGGGGAATCCCTACTAACTAATAGGGATTTTCTCTGTTATGAAGTAAAACCTCTGACTATCTTTGCACTAGAAAAAGTAGATAGAATAACAAATAAAACAGGTACGAGTATGAAAAAGATTGTATTAGCTTCGCTTATGATGGTGTGCTTGCCTTACTTGGCAATGTCACAAAGCGTTGATGACGACCTTTATTTCATCCCTAAGAAAAAAGCTGAAAAGAAAGAGGAGGTTAAGCAAGAGGTGAAAGTGGTGGTTCCGCAGAAGCAGAACACGACTACTGTTTACGCAGCCCCCGGTTCTACAGTGGTGGTGAAGGATGTGAAAGGAAAAGTGCGCGATGTGGATGAGTATAATCGTCGTTATACTTCACGTGATAATAATTTCTCGATGGAGAATGATACCTTGTATATTGAGGAGAAACCTTTGAATGAGAGAGGAGAATGGGTTAATGGTTTTGAGGGTTCTCAAGACGATTATGAATACGCGATGCGTATCGTCCGTTTCCGCAATCCCCGTTACGCCATTCCGGTAAGCAGTCCGCTCTATTGGGATGTAGTTTACGGTTTGCCTTCATGGGATTGGAATGTATATGATGACGGATTGTATGCATACGTCTTTCCCACTTACACGAACCGCTTATGGTGGGATTGGCGTTGGAATTATCCATATGGCGCCAGTTGGGGATTCAGTTGGGGATGGAGTTCGCCATGGTACTACAATAGTTGGTACTATCCCGGTTATTGGGGTGGCGGCTACTGGGGTGGCTATTGGGGCTACCATTATCACCATCACCATTATTATCCGCATTACTTCGGTCACGGTTGGGGTGGTGGCTACTGGGGAGGTAGTCATGGATGGTATGGCTCAAGCAGACGTAACCCGGGGATACATGCCGGAAGATATACCAATAGCTATAGTTCTTCACGCCCAAACCGGAATAATTACGTGAATAGTTATGATAGGAATAGTCGTAATTCATACGTAGGAAATTCCAGACAAAATGTCCGTAATAGTGCTAATAGTTATCGTACCGCAACACGTAACGGTTCTTCATCAGGAAGAGTGGTTTCGGGATCTAACAGTGTAAATTCGGTTCGTCCTAATAGAAGTGCTATCAGAACCCGTACCGGAGAAACTCTTTCACCAAGTCAGGCAGCAGGAGTTCGTCCGGGTAATTCGTATTCACGTCCGACAGAAGGAAGGGGTTCTTCCTATACCAGACCAAGCAGTACTCGGAGCAGTGTGGGAAATGCAGCAGGATCTGCTTATCAGAGAACAGGGGCTGCAAGTCGTGGCGCTTATCGTAACAATAGTGGCGTTTCGAATTCTCGTAGCAGTTCATACTCTCGTAGCAGTAGTCCTTCTCGTAATAGTTCGTCTAACTCTTACCGTAGTAGTGGAACTTCTTCTTCCCGTAGTAGTTTTTCTAGTGGCGGTGGGGCTTCCCGTAGTTCCGGAGGCGGTGTTTCCCGTTCAAGTGGTGGCGGCAGATCGCGTACCAGATAAGTGGTAGATTAAACTAGACAGTTGAATTTAATAGAATTGATGTATGAAAAATAAAGTAATAGTAACCGCTTGTGCGTTGTTGGCAATGACAACGGCAAGCGCACAAAATGCTTATGATGCGGAAAAGTTGCTGGGGAATGACTTGAATGGAACAGCACGATTTGTTGGTATGGGTGGTGCCATGGGAGCTTTGGGCGGTGATATATCTGTCATAAGCTCCAACCCTGCGGGTATCGGCATTTTTCGTAGTAATGACGTGTCTATTTCTTTTGGTTTTAATAATACTTCGACAAAGAGTAACTTTAGTGGTGTGTCAATGAATGAAAACAAAACGCGCGCTTCATTTGACCAGATTGGATTTGTTTATAGCAATAAGATAGGCAATAATACTTCTTTGCGTTTTGTGAATTTCGGATTCAATTACCATAAAAGTAAAAACTTCAATCGCCTTTTCTCTATGGGAGGGGCGTTGGATAATTTGTCACAAAGCTTCCAGCTGGCTCAGGAGATGGAACGATATGGATTGACGGAAAGCGAGTTTAATGACATACTGGATGTGAAGAATCCTTATACCAAATATTGGAATCAGTTACCTGTTTTAGGAGTAATGGGGGTGAGAACCGGTGTGGTTGACTGGGTTAATGATTCTGAAAAGAATATTCATGCTCCATGGGGGTGGAATGGTTTTAACAATAACTTCTTTAGTAAGGAAACAGGAGGTATCAGTCAATATGATTTTAATGTTTCATTCAATATTGAAGATAGGGTCTATTTAGGAGCTACCCTGGGGGTCTATGATGTGAATTATGATCGTTATACTTCTTATACGGAAAATTTGAATGATGATAAGGGTGCGGATAATGGGGGGTATACATTGGATAATTATTATAGGCTGGAAGGGACTGGTATGGATTTAAAATTGGGTGTTATTATACGGCCTATAGAAAGTTCCCCTTTCCGTTTGGGATTTGCTGTGCACACGCCTACATGGTATGATTTAAGAGAAAGCTATAATGCCGCTTTATCTTCTAATATTTTAGCTTGTGAGGCACCCTATAACCAGACATTGAGTGATTTTTTGGTAACTCCGGAATATGATTATTTGACCTATGATTATAATCTTACCACTCCGTGGAAATTTAATATCAGCGCAGGTACTACTTTTGCGGGTGCAGTGGCAGTAGGTGCGGAATATGAATATCAGGATTATTCTTCCAGTAAGCTCAAGGATGTGGATGGTTATGAATTGGGAGATCAGCCCAGCGTTGAGAATTATTTGAAAGGTGTCCATACTTTCCGTATCGGAATGGAAACGAGGATTATACCTGAGTTTAGCATTCGTGCAGGATATAATTACTCTTCGGCTGCTTTTTCTAAAGATGCTTATAGTGCCTTGTCTTTATATAGCACGCGTACTGATTTTAATAATACGGAGTCTAAGAATACATTTACGTTTGGTCTTGGATACCGTGGCAGTGTAATTTATGCGGATTTGGCATATAAATATGATATGTATAAATCAAACTTTTATGCTTTTGATGATATAGATCTTCCGGCAACTAAAGTGGACAATGAACGGCATCAGTTGCTTTTGACTGTCGGTGCTCGTTTCTAAGAATTAATTGTGAGTCTAATATAATTAACTTGTGATATACCGGGAATGCTTTATTGCTTTCCGGTATATTTTTTGCTAATGTTTCATCCTGGTTTTCGAACAAAAGGGTTATCTTTGTAAAAAGAGGTTTTTATGGAACAGAAAGATAAATACATACGGTTTGATTGGGCAATCAAGCGTCTTTTACGCAACAAAGCCAATTTTGGTGTCCTAGAAGGTTTTCTTACCGTACTTTTGGGTGAGAAGATTCAAATCATGGAAATCCTTGAGAGCGAAGGTAACCAGCAACGGGAGGATGATAAGTTCAACCGGGTAGATATTAAAACCCGTAATAGCAAGGATGAAATAATACTAGTGGAAGTGCAGAATACGCGGGAGTTATATTATCTTGAACGAATACTTTATGGAGTGGCAAAAGCAATAACCGAACATATAGATTTAGGTGGAATTTATGCAAATGTCAAGAAAGTGTATTCTATCAGTATTCTTTATTTTGATATTGGCCAAGGAAATGATTACCTCTACCATGGTCAGAATACATTCCTCGGTGTCCATACTGGTGACTGTTTGAAAGTAACCACTAAAGAACAAGGGGCTATTATCCGCAAATTGCCTGCCGAAATATTTCCTGAATATTTTCTTATTCGTGTGAATGAGTTTAATAAAGTGGCGGTTACTCCTTTGGAAGAATGGATAGAATATCTTAAGACTGGAACTATCCGTCCGGATACAACGACTCCCGGATTGGAGGAGGCGAGACAGAAACTTATTTATTATAATATGAATAAGGCTGATAAACTGGCTTATGATCGGCATCTGGATGCATTGATGATACAAAATGATGTATTGAGTACCGCTAAATTAGAAGGATTGGAGGAAGGTCGTGTAGAAGGACGTGAGGAAGGTATCATGGTAGGTCGCCAAGAAGAAAAAATAGCTACAGCCCGTAACTTGAAATCTTTGAATATTCCTATTGCTGTTATTGTTCAAGCTACAGGCTTGTCTATAGATGAAATAGATAGACTTTAATGAATGAAGGTATGTCAGGATTCTGTTGTGTAATCACGGATTCTGTCATTTTGAGTCATGGTGAGGGATCTTGTGAGAACAAATGGATGTGATTGGATTCTTCATTTCTCTTTTTTCACTTTCCGTTTTTGTCATCCTCCTCCTATTTATCACGGAACTCTTTCTTTTTCCAAAAGTTGAATCCTGCATATATACGGACAGTTCCGAAAGTATTAGTGAGGGAGAAGTCCTTTTTTCGATAGTCGTATGTATGCATCACCAACGAAGCTCCTATAAAATATTTGTTGGTGTTATAGACCACGGCAGCACGTGTTATCAGGTCAAAATTGATATCCTTTATCCAATGATTGTCAGTATTAGGTGTATCGTCTATTTTTGATTTTTTATAGGCAATGGCCGGTAAGAGTGAAAGATTGGAAACCCAGTTTTTTGCAAATACCCAGTTATAGCCATAACCCACGTTGATGCTGTAATCAGAATATTTCACTTTCTTGAAAAGTAAAGCATCATGTAGTTGGACTCTCACTTCACCGGGAAGCTTTTCGTAATCAAAAGATATGTTGTGCTGGGAATAAGAAAAGCCCGCCATCAGGGAACCCGCGCTTTTACGCTGGTTGGTGGACTGGCTATAGGCTGCCGGATAAGAGAATTTTTTATAATTGAAAATCCAATAGGCGTTCAGTCCTTTGATTTTACTTTGCAATCCGTTGAAATTCAAATTTTTAATGGGAGTATTCAGATCAAAACCGCTGGAAGAACGTATCTTGAAATCGCTTCCTGTCTTTCTGTAATATAAATCCACACCAAATTTGGAACTATAAAGATTCAGTGCCATTTCGGTTTTCTTTGCCTTGTTTTTATGTCCGCCGAAAATATCTTTTACATCGAAAGAATATCCTAGAAATATCCAGCGCCATCCGAAATAGACCCCCAGCTTGAAACTGGCATTGGGGGAGAATCCCAAACTTTGTTCGCCGTTGTTTCCTTTACTACCTAACCGATAGTATTCGTACCAACTGCTGGATTCCAGCATGAAAGCCAGATTGTAAAGGTTGGGCGAGATATAGGTAGTGTCAATCGCATTGAATTCTTTTCCTACTTTCCTTATTTTTCTTCCGGTATGGCGGACAGTCGTTGCTATTCCGTCAGTCAATGTAATGAGAACACCCTTGTTGTCCTGTACTGTCGAGTCTTTCTTTTCCGCTTGTGCATATACATTAAAGGCAGAAAGAAAAGACAGACAGAGCAGGCATAATTTACGGATGTCCATAGGCGGAAATCAGAGTTTATTAAGTATACGGTCCATTACCCAGTTGGTGGGTGTCGCACTGATGCCGTCGCAGGTACAGACAGCTTTTCCCTGCAAGTGTTCTACTACGGCTTTTATGAGCGGAAGTTGTACATGAGGGGGATTTTCGGGAAGAAATTCCTCGCGTCCTCTTTCAGTATGCAGGGCGATGGGATCGTAAGTGAAAACGGAAAAACAGATCATCCCCTTGTCTCCGATGATTTCTATACGGTCTTCCTTGGCCGATTCATGGGCAACGAAACACCATGATCCTGATCCCGGCAGACCGGAATCAAATTTGAAGCAGGCACTTATCGTATCTTCTGCCGGATATAACCCGCCACGGTTGCTCTTGTATCCTTGGGCTTCGAGAATACAGCCGAACATATCTTGTAATAAATCCAGCTGGTGAGGAGCCAGATCATAGAAATAACCGCCGCCGGCAATATCAGGTTGTACACGCCAGGGCAGGTTGGTGCTGTTGTAATCCAAATCACGGGGAGGCTGGGCGAAACGTATCTGTATATTGATGACATTACCTATTTCACCATCCTCTACCATTTGGCGTACTTTTTGGAAATAGGGAAGATAACGTCTGTAGTAAGCGACGAAACAAGGGATACCAGTTTCTTGTGATATGCGGTTGATGCGTGCACAGTCTTCATAGCTGGCCGCCATAGGTTTCTCGATGTATACGGGCTTTCCTGCCTTCATGGACATAATGGCAAAAGTGGCATGAGAAGAGGGGGGAGTGGCTATATAAATAGCATTGACATCTTCATCTCCTATTAACTGCTGCGGATCGGAGTACCAGCGGGGAATGTTGTGTCTTTTGGCGTATGATTGAGCTTTTTCTTTGTCACGGCTCATTACAGCCACTACCTCTGAACCTTCGATCAGGGCAAAGGCTGGTCCGCTTTTCTTCTCGGTCACTTCTCCGCAACCGATGAAGCCCCATTTTACTTTGTCTAATTTAACCATGGTAATAACTTTTTTGTCATTCCGCTTAAAATAATAACAATTTATATTGCAAAGATAGGACTATTTTGCAATTTCAGCTGGATAAAAATCAGTTATTGTAATATTTCTTGCGCAACAGTTTGAATGCAGGAGTCTTGACGTAATCATTTAACCAGGAATTCAGGCTGTCAAGCAATATTGGAGAATGTTTGCTTACTCCCCATGAATAGAATTGTGAGAAGCTGATGGCTGTTTCTATATCCAATTGTGGAAAATCATTGATGGAAGCTTTGGCAATGCTCTCGTCGCATACGGCATAGTCTATGTCACCATGTGCTACCATGGCCAGTAATTGTTCTTGTCCGTATTTCTCCACTTCTTTGATATAGATGGTATCACCTATTTCGTTACTTAAATTATGTATGCGCAGAATGGCAGGTGAGTTTTTGACTAGATGAAGGGTCTTGCGGGCTAGTTCCAACTGGCTGTGAATGTACAGACTATCGTTTTCTTTTTCGGGTTTACGCTGTACCAGTACTTGTTTGTTCAGTATAATGGGGCGGGTAAACAACAGGGAGTCTTTGTATTCTGTGGTAACTACCGTGCTGTTGGCCAATATATCGTATGTTCCTTTTTGTACGCCTTCCAGTCTTTTGGAAAAGCTCATTTCGGGAGTGATTTCCGGTTTCAGTCCTTTGCTGTGTGCAAAAGCATGGAGCAGTTCGTAGTGGAAACCGGAAACGGTGTCGCCGTCGGCATAAAAACTGATTGAGTTGTACTCGGTAACAGCACGCAGGATTCCCGATGCCGCTATTTCTGCATAATCGCGGGGCAGACTGGTTTCAGCCTCCGTTTTCTTTTTGAAGAAGATGGAGGATAGGGTTACTGCAAGGATACCCATCAGAATGTATTTCAGATATTTTCTCATATAGACCGTCAATCAAAGAAATTCCATGAAAGGCCGAACTTTATCATTCGCGGATTGATTGGGTAGTGTGGCGCCAGGAAGTAATTGGATTTTCCCGAACCGGCATTGACATGATACATCATAATAAAGAAGCGGGTACGTTTTAAATGCAGGTTGGCATAGACGTTGACTATCGGAAAAGCTCCTATCTCGATTTTGTCATCAGGATTCTGGTTATAGAATTGTCCGATGACGGGGGAGTAGTCTGGCGCGTAATATTTACTGAAATAACGCACATCTGCTCCCATTTCTATCTGGAGTACTTTTTTGGCGAGACCGAATTTCATGTACAAGTTGCCGTAAGCCGACAATTCCGGTAAGGGTAGAATGTCTTGCTCACTTGATTTTTGATAGGCTACTTCACCGTCGAGATGAAAAATTCCTACTTTTAATTTTTGTTGCAACATTGCAGTGAATATTTGTATGTTGCCGGAGTGTTGTCTTACGGCTGCATTGTTCTTGAAACCGGTGACATTTCCTTCACTGTCTTTTACCGGTATGCTGGTATTGGCCAGATAAGTGTAATTCTTTATATTTTCCACTCCGGCACGCAGCTGGGTTCCCCATCTGTCCAGACTTAGTTTTCCTTCCAGGCGGGTTCTCATTATTTTGGATAAATCGTTGTTGTCCCACCAGTAATGTTTGGACTGGAAATGCCTGAAATAGAATACGGGGTTCTGGTTCTTGATGAATGCATTTACATCCAGTCTCACCGTATCTCCGAATAAACGGAGATTCAGATCCCCTCTGCCTTCTACGCTGAATTGTCCTGCGTCTTCACCGGCTATGGCTAATTCTCCTAGGATATTGTAATGTAATAGTTTTCCTTGTTTTTTGGATAGTTCGCCGCCAATGGAGAGTGAACTTTCCTTATAGTTGTTGATAATGCGTTGTCCCGGTATGTTTGTTGTGTCGGTCAAGGCGAAGTTTCGGTATTCATAACTTAAAAAGGCGGTAAGTCCGGCTTTTGCCCATTTGTTGAATCCTTCTTGTAAAGCAATGCCAATGGTATTTTTGATGGATGTGCGCTTCGTCTTGTCTATTGAGTCGGTCCCCAGATAGTTATGTTCAAAATACTTCTGATTCTGTGCGTCATCGTATGAGATGTATTTGCGATTGTTCAAGTCCACTTGTAATGTATGTATGAAGCTTGTGACAGGAACAAATACCTGCGTTATTTTTACGGAGTCCGTATCCACACTGTCCTGTTTTTCTTTATAGAACCCTAAGTTGTAACGATGTGTCAGGAAGGCATGGTAGCTGGTGTTGTGATTCCATATCTGACTCAGTCGGGTTGGGATTTCGTTGGCGGAATATTCTTTTTTGCCTTCTGCCATATCCAGCGGGTTGGTGATATACCGGTCGTCCGTGATACCTCCGTTTTCTGCCATCTTCAAGTTATCGTTGTTGAATATGAAATGCATGTCATATTTGTCTCCCCGGTAGCTGGAGAACAGGCCACCGTTGAAGAAGGCTGTGGACTGATCTTGGTAAAGCCCCCGGCCATACAGGTAATCTATGTAGAATCCAAACCCCAGTCTTTTGTTTGCATTGATGGCAAAATAGGATTTGAAACGTTCTTCTCCGTCACGGCTGCCTCCTCCTTTGTAATAGGTCAGGTTTGTGAATGGAGAAAGTGTATTGGTGAATATGACATCTTCCGGACGTTGTACGCAAAAATCGTATGGGTCGGTGAAAAAGACATCCAAAATCTAGATCCATTTTATTGTCTAGTAATGGGAATAAGCGAAGATATAGAAGCAGAATTGACAGATACTATTATGCTTTGTGCATATTATCCAAATGAACAAAAAGTGTCTATTCTTTCAATACCAAGGGATACATTTGTAGGTAATAGTACATCAAATGCAGATTCATATGATAAAATAAATGCTTTATATCAAACTTCACCAGAAAAAACTTTAGAGGCTGTTAGAAATTTAACAGGAATAGATGTTAGAAATTATGTTGTAATTAGTAATAATGCATTAAGAGATGTAGTAGATGCAATTGGTGGAGTATACTTTGATGTACCTGTAAACATGAATTATGATGATTGGGGACAAAAATTACATATAAATTTAAAAAAGGGATATCAACTATTAGATGGTGATAAAGCTGAGCAATTAGTTCGTTTTAGACATAATAATGATGGAACAACATATCCAGCATCATATGGTACGCAAGATATAGGAAGAATGAGAACACAAAGAGAATTTTTGAAAGCAGCTGCAAAACAAATTTTAACAGGAAATAATATTTTCAAAATAGACGATATAATGCAAGTTGTTTTTGAAAATATAGAAACTAATTTAAAAATGGAAGATATAATTAAATATATTCCTTCTGCAACTGAATTTAATCCAGAAAATATACAGTCAGAAATGCTTCCTGGAGAAGCAGATTATATTGGAGTACTATCTTTCTATGTAAATGATGAAGAAGAAACCAATGCATTAGTAAGTTCTTTATTTGGATTAACAGAAGAGCAAATAGAAGCTAATAAAGAAAAATTTGAAAAAGAGAGTGGAAAGAAGATACGTACTACAACAAATACAAAAACAAATAGTAAGAATACTACAAAAAATACTAATACAAATAAGACAACAACAAATTCTAATAAAAATAGTTCGAAGACTAACACTTCAGGTGGAAATACTAATACAGGTAAAACTCCTTCAAAACCTGTTGATAACAATGGAGAAACAGGAAATAGTGGAAGTGAATCAAATTCAGGAAATGGATCAGGTTCTAATAGTGGCTCAGGAAATGGATCTGAATCAGGCTCAGGTAATGGGTCAGAATCAGGCTCTGGTAGTGGAAGTGGCTCAGAATCTGAATCAGGATCAGGAAGTGGGGCTGGCTCAGGTTCTGGCAGTGAAACAGGAAGTGGTTCTGGAACAGAGTCAGGAAGTGGAAATGGAGAAACTACAACTGAATAAAATGAAAAAAGAGAACGATTTTGTTCTCTTTTTTCATATATATAGATTATTTAGTTAAATCAATAACTTTAGTTAGAATATCGCCATACTTTTCTATTGCAGTTTCTCCTTTATTTACTAAAAAATTATCAATGGAAATATCTGATTTATCATGCTTTTCAACAGTATTATTAATATTTTTATAGACGGTAGAAGATATAGATTGTTTAGTACCATTTATTAGGTCTAATGTATCTTGTGCATTTACTTTTACAAGTCCGGTTACTTCATTTTTATCAAAATTAAAATCCTTTCCATTACCATCATATTCACAAACATAAACATTGGAAAATGCTCTATCTCGAAACATAGAACCATCACTTTTTTGTTTATCCATAGTAAAAGTATATATATTTACAAGTTCTGCTTTTTCATAATTTACATCAATTCCAATTTCCTCTTTTATTTCTCGTGCAAATCCTTGTTTTACAGTTTCACCGGCTTTAATATGTCCAGACGCAGTTGTATATAATTTATTAACATCTGCTCTTATCTGGAAATAAACATTTCCTTCTTTATCATATAGCCAACAATGTACTGTTTTATGCCATAGTGCATTTTTATGTACATTTTCTCTTGTTTCTTTCCCAATATAATTTCCATTTTCATCAAAGATATCTAAGTATTCCATATTATTTTTCACCTTCTAAAATATATAAACATTTTATCATAAGAAATAAAGTGAAAAAAAGTGCCAAGTTTATATTTCTAAAAAACTTGCCTTCTTTTCTGTTTAGTATTTGGTGCCATTGGGCAGAATCGAACTGCCGACCTTTGGGTTACGAATCCACTGCTCTACCAACTAAGCTACAACGGCATAAATATTTTTTAAAATTAAATAC
>OHGU01000066.1_pt1 | contig 27423 bp, 19 predicted proteins | sample 1567871 | NCBI WGS metagenome assembly OHGU01 (sample SAMEA3879595, study PRJEB24766) | human gut metagenome | biome: human-associated habitat; feature: feces | place: USA | collected 1985/1987 | reverse complement strand
GAGCCATAGACTGTCTTTTATCAACAGACAAAAAAGTATTATCGGAACGTGTCAATATAACATTTACTCCTGCTTTTTCCAAATTTTCCTTAACCAAAATAGTTATATTAAGGTTAACCTCCGACTCATATATACCGTTCACACCGATAGTTCCGCAATCCTTACCTCCATGGCCGGCATCAAGTGCTACGATTGCATCTGACAGTTTGTCCGGCGCATCCTTGAAAACAATTGACAGCTTGCCGTCTGCCGTATAGGAAACGGTGTAACCGTAAACACACCCGGTGTTTTAAGATACAGACGCAATACACAAGTTCCGTTATCACATTTTAGCCATTCGCCGCGATCTATTATTTTGCTGCCGTTAAAATTGAGTTTTCCGACAGCACTGTCAGTATAGTAAAAAGTAAAATCCAAATACGATGCATTAAAAGATTTAACATTATATGCACGTTCAAGATAACCGGTATAGTATTGTTGATCGGGAAAATCTGTATTAAACGGTACTTTCCAATCAGTTTTAAGCAATAAAACTGTCTGATTTTCTGTGTTTACGGAGGCAACGCTTATTGAATTTTCAGGCAAAACAAAGCCGTCAACAACATTGCACTCGTCTTTTTTTATTATTTTGCCTGAACCGAGGAACACATATTCTTTATTATCAATGATTTTTTCATCAACGTAGTAATCAATCGTACCGTCCGGAAGCGGTGAACAATGCGGATCAGATTTATCACTCACGCTGTCGGCAGGTATAGTTTCGGAATAAGGAACGTTTATTATACACAGCTTTGCCTGTCCCAATCCATAATTATCGGTATAAGAAATATTTTTCACAGCGGAATTATTATCGGTATAACGAAAAACAGATAATGACTCAGCACTATTTGAACTGACAGCAAACAATGCAATTGCCGCCGTTAAAATAACGAGACACAATATGAGTATTACACGTTGTTTATTAAACAATTCTTTTAATCCTTGCATCTTAACATCCCACATCAATTTTAATTATTATAACACATTTTTCATGTTTAGGTATTCCTTTTCGGCATTTTCCGACTTGTTTTCCGCAAATAAATAAGAATAGGAGTACACGGAAAAACCGCAGTAATTATCCTTCCTTCTTGAATATCTTATTTCTTCTGAACATATATTGCCGTTTTCACACCATTCATTTATTCCGTCCCCCGCATTGTCGTCCGTTTTTCCGCTTTTATAATATGCCAGACCTACACACAGCTTAACATTACCGCTTTTAACCGCCTCCGACCATAGATTTAACATTTTTAAAAACGGCTTACTGCTGTTTTTAAAACCATAATAAAGCTGTGGCATAATAATGTCCGCGTATCCCCTTTGTGAGCACCACTTTAAAACGTCCGCGTACAACATTGAGTAATTTTTTTCTATATCCCCTGCAGGACTTATCACAACTTTCACGTCTTGTTTTATTGACTTAACGGAGGAATACAGCCCGCTTATAAAAGTATTAACATTTTCCCTGCGCCAATCATCAAGAGACAGCTCACCCCCTTCATTGCGATAATTTGTATATAAATCAACATCAATTCCTTCATCGACGGTCGGATAAAAATAATCATCCATATGAATGGCATCCACATCATAACGAGTAACAATATCGCGCACAATCTTACAAATATATTTTCGGTTTTCGGGCAAAGCCGGATCAAAATAAAGCTGACCAGCATAATTCACGAAACGTTCCGGATTCTTATTATACGGATGAATGGGTGATAAGGCAGTAGTTCCCTTTGTCTTGGCACGGTAAGGGTTAATCCAGGCATGGAACTCCATTCCACGCTTATGGCATTCATCAATCATGAACTGCATCGGGTCCCAATAAGGTGAAGGCACTCTACCCTGCACTCCCGTAAGAAAGCGGCTCCACGGCTCATAAGAAGATTTATACAAGGCATCGGCTTCTGCACGTACCTGAAAAATTATCGCATTAATGCCTGCGCCTTGCAGACTGTTTAGTTGATTTATTAATAGCTGCTGCATCTTCTCTGCCGGCATCCCTTGGAACTGTCCATTCACACACTGAATCCATGCACCGCGGAACTCACGTTTAGGATAACGTGTCTGAGCACTGACGACAGAAGTAAAAAGTAGTGCTATCAATAAAAGAAGAATAGTTTTTGCTCTCATTTTGTTATTCTTGTTTAATACGCTTGCAAAGATAAGAAAACTTATAATTATCTTTGCATATTAAACCAAATTCAATAAAGAATGTCAGAAAGTAACTATATATCCATAAAAGGAGCAAAGGTAAACAACCTCAAAAACATCGATGTCAACATACCACGCAATAAGCTGGTCGTTATCACGGGCCTATCCGGTTCCGGAAAATCATCATTGGCTTTTGATACATTATACGCTGAAGGTCAGCGACGCTATGTAGAAAGCCTGTCATCATACGCCCGCCAATTTCTGGGCCGTATGAGCAAACCTGAGTGTGATTTCATTAAAGGTATACCACCCGCTATCGCCATAGAGCAAAAAGTGAACAGCCGCAATCCACGTTCCACCGTGGGGACTTCCACCGAAATATATGAGTATCTGCGACTACTCTATGCACGCGTGGGGAAGACTTATTCTCCCATTAGCGGGCAACTGGTGAAAAAGCATAGTATTGAAGATATTGTAAGCTGTATGCTCTCCTTTCCTAAAGGAACGAAATACACGGTTCTCACTCCTATGATGCCCCGTGAAGGCCGTACACTGCGTCAACAGCTAGAAATGGACTTTAAACAAGGATTCACCCGTGTAGAGGTTAACCGTGAAATAGTTCGTATAGAAGATTTTCTGCAACAAACAGCTGCCGAAGATAAAAAACAAAACATCTATCTGCTGGTAGATCGCATGACAGCCGATGATAGCAAAGACAGTATCAGCCGCCTCACCGATTCTGCCGAAACAGCCATGTACGAGGGAGACGGAAATTGCCTCCTCCGCTTCTACTCTGCTGACGGAAGTACGCAGCTATTCTCTTTCAGCACTAAATTCGAAGCCGACGGAATTAAATTCGAAGAACCGAATGACCAAATGTTTTCATTCAATTCCCCTCTCGGAGCTTGTCCCGAATGCGAAGGCTTCGGTAAAGTGATAGGTATAGATGAACATCTGGTGATTCCAAACCGTGCTCTGAGTGTATATGACGGAGCTGTCCTCTGCTGGCGCGGAGAAAAGATGGGGGAATGGTTACAAGAATTCATTCATGAAGCTCCCGCCCACGATTTTCCCATCTTTGCCCCTTATTATGAACTGACACAGGAACAAAAAGATTATTTATGGCATGGCCCTAGAAATAAGGCCTGTATAGATTCTTTCTTCAGAATGCTGGAAGAAAATCAATATAAAATACAATATCGTGTGATGCTGGCACGATACCGGGGAAAAACTATTTGTCCTGTCTGCCATGGAACACGCTTGAAAAAAGAAGCCGGTTATGTAAAAGTAGGTGGAAAATCCATTTCTCAACTGGTTGACTTACCTATTCATGACTTAAAAGAATTCTTCCGCACTCTAGAACTAGATGCACATGATACAGCCATCGCCAAACGGATCTTAACGGAAATTACCAACCGCATCAACTTCCTCATGGATGTAGGTTTGGGATATCTTACACTGAACCGTCTCAGCAACTCACTCTCCGGCGGCGAAAGTCAGCGCATCAATCTGGCCACCTCATTAGGCAGCAGCTTGGTAGGCTCACTCTATATTCTAGACGAACCCAGTATCGGATTACACAGCCGTGACACTGACCGGCTGATAAAAGTACTTCGTCAGTTACAGGAACTGGGAAACACCGTAGTAGTGGTAGAACATGATGAAGAAATAATCCGTGCTGCCGATTATATCATTGATATCGGTCCTCAAGCAGGACGTTTAGGAGGACAGATAGTATATCAAGGCAGCATGAACGATCTTCAAAGAAACAGTAATAGTTATACGGTACGCTATTTGTTGGGAGAAGAAAACATAGAGATTCCCCGATGCCATCGTCCGTGGAACAATTATATAGAAATAAAAGGTGCACGTGAAAACAACCTTAAAGGCATTGACGTAAAATTTCCACTGAATGTAATGACGGTAGTTACGGGGGTCAGCGGTTCGGGAAAGAGTACGTTGGTACGTGATGTCTTTTACAAGGCATTGAAACGCGAATATAGTGAAGCTAGCGAACGGCCGGGTGAGTTCATCTCTTTGGAAGGGGATGTACAGCTAGTGAAAGATATTGAATTTGTAGACCAGAATCCTATCGGAAAATCATCACGCAGCAATCCGGTAACCTATGTAAAAGCATACGACGAAATACGAAAACTCTTTGCCGAACAGCCTCTTGCCAAACAAATGGGATATACTGCCGGATATTTCTCATTCAATACCGAAGGCGGTCGCTGTGAGGAATGCAAAGGTGACGGTACGGTAACCGTTGAAATGCAATTTATGGCAGATTTGGTACTAGAATGTGAGTCTTGTCATGGAAAACGTTTCAAGAGCGACACGCTGGAAATAAAATTCCAAGACAAGAGCATCTATGACATTCTGGAAATGACAGTGAATCAAGCCATTGAATTCTTTGCCGAATACAATCAAAAAAAGATAGTGAAGAAACTAATTCCATTACAAGAAGTGGGATTGGGATATATAAAGTTAGGACAAGCCTCCTCCACTCTTTCCGGCGGCGAGAACCAACGCGTAAAACTAGCTTATTTTCTGAGCATAGAGAAAGCACAACCCACTATTTTTGTATTCGATGAACCAACCACAGGTCTGCATTTTCATGATATCAAGAAACTGCTGGAAGCATTTGAAGCCTTAATCAGCCGCGGACATACCATTATCATTATCGAGCATAATATGGATGTGATAAAATGTGCCGACCATGTGATTGACCTAGGGCCCGAAGGAGGAAATATGGGAGGAAATCTGGTAATTGCGGGCACTCCGGAAGAGGTTGCAGCATGTGCGGCATCTTATACGGGACAGTTTTTACGTGAAAAACTGGCGATGGATTCTCCTGATTGATTTTTTATTCACCGCTGATTGTCCAAACTGACACAAATTATTAAATATGATTATACGCAATATACCACTAGATGATAAATGGGAATTTAAAAGTGATTTATTCCGTTCTGTAAATTTAGCATTTTGTGGTATGATTGCAGAATCATTTTACTAAAAATCTGTTTTAATGTTTTCCGCATTGTCAATCTAAATCTAAACGAAAATATGAGTAAATTTAGAATTGAATTAATAACCTTATAAATCAACAGAATATGAAAAAACTTTTTTTACTACTCTTGCTGTTCCCTTTCCTATTGGGATGTTCACAAAAAGAGAAAGAATTCACCGTTCTTCAATGGAACATTTGGCAAGAAGGAACTGTAATTCCCGGTGGTTACGACGCTATTGTGAATGAAATAGCCCGTCTTCGTCCGGACTTCGTCACATTGAGCGAAGTACGTAATTACGAAAACACCAATTTCACTGCCCGCCTAGTGCAATCATTAAAGGAAAAAGGAGAAACCTATTATTCCTTCTATACCTATGATACAGGTCTGTTAAGCCGATACCCCATCACTGATTCATTAACCGTTTTCCCCGAAAAGAATGACCACGGCAGTATCTATCGCCTTACAGCCGATATGAACGGACAGAAAATAGCAGTCTACACCGCTCATCTTGATTATTTGGATGACGCCTATTATAATGTACGCGGATATGATGGTTCTACTTGGGAAGAAATCCCTATCCCCACTACCGTAGAAGAAGTATTAAAGAGAAATGTAGCCTCACAACGCGATGACGCCATCAGACTATTCATTGAACAGGCAAAAAAAGATCGTGCAGCCGGCTACACCATCATTTTAGGAGGAGATTTTAATGAACCTTCACATCAAGATTGGACTGAAGAGACCAAAGACCTGTATGACCATCATGGCTTTGTAATCCCCTGGACAGTTCCTGTCCTGTTAGACGAAGCCGGATTGAAAGACGCCTATCGAGAATTCTATCCAGATGTATTAAACTATCCCGGCTTCACTTATCCTTCGGATAATCCGGCAAAGCCCGCCGACAAAATAACCTGGGCTCCCAAAGCAGATGAACGCGACCGTATAGATTACATTTGGTATTATCCCGAAAAGGGGTTGAAAGTGAAAGACGCCGCCATTTTCGGTCCGAAAAATTCTATAGTCCGTGCACAGCGTGTTCAGGAAACATCTAAAGACAAGTTTATAGAACCATTGGGCGTATGGCCTACAGACCATAAAGGAGTACTGGTTACTTTCCAATATCCCGCCAAATAATATCGTTTTTCCCAATATTTCTGTTATCTTTGTCCAATAACCTAATTTATTATCCTATGACCAAATGTACACATAAACAGTTAATGACCGCCTGTATGTTAGCAGGCACATTGATGTTGGGAGCATGTACCGGTACTCCCCCTGTAACAAAAGAGGTATCCATTGTACCCATAACCAACCATCTGGAGGAAACAAACGGTGCTTTTGTATTGAAAAGTAATACCTCCATCGGTGTTATTGACGCCGAACTAATTCCCGCAGCCGAGTATTTGGCCGATATGCTTTCCAGAGCCACAGGCTACGACCTTAAAGTCAAAGAAGGCGAAGGAACCATCACCCTTGCCTTGGGTGATGTTCAAGGAAAAGAAGGAGCTTATACCCTGACAGCCGAGAGCGATAAGGTCAACATTACAGGTAACTCTTACGGAGGTGTCATTGCAGGTATCGAATCCCTCAGACAGCTGTTTCCCCCGCAAATAGAATCTAAGGAAATTGTTAAAGGTACAGACTGGGCCATACCGGCCGTTAACATTCAAGATGCCCCCCGCTTTGAATGGAGAGGCATTATGCTGGACGTATCCCGCCATTTCTACACAATAGGTGAGGTGAAAGAATTACTGGATGTCATGGCCCTTTACAAGATGAATAAATTCCACTGGCATCTTACCGACGACCAAGGATGGCGTATTGAAATCAAGAAATATCCTTTACTGACGGAAAAAGGAGCATGGCGCAAATTCAATTCTCATGATCGCGAATGCATACGTCAGTCAAAGACTGACAACAATCCGGATATGGCAATTCCCGAAGACAAGATACGCATCGTAGAAGGTGACACCTTATATGGAGGCTACTACACTCAGGAAGATATCAAGGATGTCATAGCATACGCCAAAATACGAGGCATAGATATTATTCCCGAAATTGATATGCCGGGACACATGCTGGCAGCTGTAAGTAACTATGAAGGTGTTTCCTGTTTTAACGAAACCGGTTGGGGAAGCGTCTTCTCCTCACCTGTTTGTCCGGGGAAAGACTCCGCATTGGAATTCTGCAAGAATATTTATACAGAACTGATAGCCCTTTTCCCCTATAAGTATGTACATATAGGAGGTGACGAAGTAGAAAAAACTAATTGGAAAAAATGTCCGGACTGTCAGAAACGTATGCATGACAATAATCTGAAAACTGAAGAAGAACTGCAATCATGGTTCATTCATGACATGGAGAGATTCTTTAACGGGAAAGGCAAAGAAATGATAGGCTGGGATGAAATCATTGAAGGCGGATTGTCTAAAACAGCTACCGTAATGTGGTGGCGCAGCTGGGTAAAAGATGCAGCAACCAAGACAACAGCACAAGGCAACCCTGTCATTTTCACTCCTAACGGACAATTTTATTTGGATTATGCAGAAGATAAGAACTCTATGGCAAGTATTTATAATCTGGATACGACAGACAACCTGACTCCCGAGCAGCAGTCGCTGATTTTAGGAGTGCAGGGAAATATTTGGTGCGAATGGATTCCTTCCAACGCACGTATGCAATATATGGCTATTCCACGTTTGCTGGCTATTGCCGAACTAGGTTGGAGCAAACCGGAGCAAAAAGATTGGAGTGCCTTCCAACAACGCCTGTCTGATCAGTTTGAACGTCTCAATATCATGGGTATCAATTACCGTATACCCGATTTGGAAGGCTTTAATGCCGTCAACGCCTTTATCGGTGAAGGAGCCATCAATGTAACTTGCCTTGACCCCACTGCGGAAATTCACTATACCACTGATGGCAGTACTCCTACTTTACAATCTCCCATATATGAAGGTCCCATCAAAGTGACTGAAACCACAGACTTTACTTTCTGCACCTTCCGCCCTAATGGAAAGAAAGGTGACATAGTCAAGACCCGTTTCATCAAAAGTGAATATACTCCCTCTGTAACTGCCGCTCCTTCCAATCCGGGTTTGAAAGCTACATGGCACGAATTTAAAGGAAATAAATGCAGTGAAATAGAAAAAGCTCCGGTCAATGGTACTTATCCAGTGGAAGATGTTATGATTCCTAAAAAAGTAAAAGGAAATATCGGACTGATTATCAAAGGATATTTCAATGCTCCTCAAGACGATATCTACACTTTTGCACTCCTATCCGATGATGGTAGTACATTAACTATAGACAGTGAACAGATAGTAGACAATGACGGACCTCACGGACCTAAAGAAATAGTGGGACAAAAGGCATTGGCGAAAGGATATCATCCAATGGAATTACGTTATTTCGACCAAAACGGAGGACAACTGAAATTAAAAGTAACAGGTAGTGATGGTAAAGAAATTCCGTTCACGCATCTCTATGCGCATTAATCTTACATAAAAAGTTTTTCACCACAGATTATACAGATTTACATAGATTGAATTTCAATGAATTCTCCCATTCAATAATCTGCGTAATCTGTGGTGGAATTACATCAATCAGAAGTAAACTCCGAACCCTATCTTGAAGCCTAATTTACTAAATTCTGAAATATCACTAAAACTCAAGTCATAATATACAGACGGTTCAATAGTCACATTTCTACCCAAGAAAAAAGCATATCCGACTTCCGGTGTCAAACAAACCAGATTCTTTTTAAATCCTACACAAGAAAGGTGTTTATACGCCATTCCTAGTCCTCCATAAATACCGCAACTGGAAAAATAATAACGTCCCTGTGCACCAATACTGGTTTCATCCATTCCATGTTCTATATAATTGCCCTTAAAATTCAGCAATACAGCCACATTATCGGCTACAAATGCGCCGCCGGTTAAAGCAAAACCAAAATTTGTTCCTTCATTCTTGCTATGAGATAGGTCAAGCCCTGTCAATGAAGCATTCACATACCATACATCCTTCTCAAATTGAGCATGTGCACTCAGTGCAGTCATTACCAACAGCATCAAGCTGACTAAAATTTTCTTCATAATGTTGTCGTTTAATAGTTATTTTTTGTTTTCCAAATCACGTTCACGTCTTTCCTCCGCCTTTTCTTTCTTACGAAGGACAATCCATAACAACGCTATAATCATATAGGATAAACCTACTGTGAGATACTTTTCCGTATCACTTATTTCCGTATTACGCGGAATAAAACAAACGGCCATCGCTGTAGTATAAACCAACAAAGCGACAGGCAACCAAATCGATTTTCTATATTTTTTCATAAACTATGCTGTTTTGTTTCCTATACCAACTTGCAAACCCTATAGCGGCTACCAACGTACAAAGACTACCAATTATATAAGATACATAATCCGAAAACGCTAATCCTTCGGGGGCTATGCAAATATAAGTAGAACATACAGCCGTCATAAACAAGGCAGGAAACAAGGTAATATAATAATTCTTTTTCGCACGTACCAGAAAAACAGTGACCGCCCACAAAGTAAACACAGACAAAGCCTGATTACACCAGGCAAAATAACGCCATATCATATCAAATCCCGCCGCATCACGCTGACTGTACAATAATATACCGATAGTTACCGCAAAAATAGGAATACAAATCAATAAACGTTTCGCTATACTTTTTTGTTCCAAATGCATAAAATCGGCAACAATCAAACGAGCTGAACGCAAAGCGGTATCTCCACTGGTAATAGGAGCGGCAATTACCCCCAGTACAGCCAATAAACCTCCTATCGTACCCAACCATTCCTTGGTTATGCTGTCCACAATAATCGAAGCATTACTCTCCTCCATACCATTTTGATGAAAAAAATAAGTAGCGGCAGCAGCCCAAATCAATGCCACTATCCCTTCGGTCACCATCGCTCCATAAAAAATAGGACGACCATACTTCTCATTCTTCATACAACGTGCCATCAGTGGAGATTGTGTGGCATGAAAGCCACTGATGGCCCCACAAGCAATAGAAACAAACATTATAGGAAAAATTGGTAATCCGGCAGGATGGGTATTATGCAGCCCGTCCGTAATTTCGGGCAATGCCGGATGATTCCATAACAACATCACCAAAATCCCCACTGCCATAAACAATAAAGCAATGGCAAACAATGGATATATTTTTCCTATAATCTTATCTACCGGCAACAATGTAGCCAACATATAATAGAAAAACACAACAATAATCCAAAAAGTAACATCCATATACTCCGGAGTAAGTTTGGCAAGCAATCCGGCTGGTCCTGCCACAAAAACCGCTCCGACTAATATCATCAGCACAACCGTAAAACCACGCATTAACTGCTTTGTGGGAAGCCCTAAATAACGACCGATAATTTCCGGCAAACTCTCGCCCTCATGCCGAATGGAAAGCATTCCGGACAAATAATCGTGTACCGCCCCGGCAAAAATGGTACCTAAAACAATCCACAAATAAGACGCCGTACCAAACTTCGCTCCCATTATAGCACCGAAAATAGGTCCTAAGCCGGCTATATTCAAAAATTGAATCATAAAAATCTTCCAAGTAGGAAGTGGAATAAAGTCAACACCATCCGCCATGGTCAGGGCAGGTGTCTTCCTAATCTTGTCAGGACCGAACACACGTTCCACATAACTTCCATACAAAAAGTATCCGCCTACAAGAACCAATAATGCAATAATAAAGGTTATCATATTCTATTTTTTGTTTTGTTGGGGCAAAAGTAACGAATTAATTGATTACTTCGTATCTTTGCCCTAAAATTAAAGTAAATGCGAACATTCTTTATAACTTTATTACTAGTCATAGTGAGTTTCTTATCAGTTTTCTCACAACCTAAATATGAAATCCGTGCCACCTGGCTCACTACGCTTGGAGGAATGGACTGGCCTCGTAACAAGGCAATAAACGCATCAGGCATCCGGCGTCAGCAAAAAGAATTATGTGATATACTGGATCGTCTGAAAGCCGCCAATTTCAATACGGTATTGTTGCAAACCCGTCTGCGCGGAGATATGATTTATCCTTCCGCCATAGAAACTTTCGCCGAATCACTGACAGGTAGCACAGGAGGGAATCCCGGATATGACCCTTTGGCTTTCGCCATCGGAGAATGCCACAAACGAGGCATGGAACTACATGCATGGATTGTTACGATTCCTGCCGGAAATACCCGTCAAGTACAATTGCAAGGACGTAGCTCCGTAGTACGGAAAAACCGGACAATTTGCAAACTTTATAAAGGTAACTGGTACTTGGACCCGGGAAATCCGGGAACCAAAGAATATCTGTCATGCATCGTAAAAGAAATAACTTCCCGTTATGATATAGACGGCATTCATTTCGATTACATCCGCTACCCCGAGCAAGCCGATAACTTTCCTGACAAGGACACCTACCGGAAATACGGTAAAGGTAAGGAGTTGAAACAATGGCGGCGTGATAATATCACAGATATTGTGCATAGGCTCTATACCGACATCAAGACTATCAAACCCTGGGTGAAAGTCAGCAGTTCCCCTATTGGCAAATACCGAGATACCAACCGATATCCCTCCCGTGGATGGAACGCTTATCATGTAGTTTACCAAGATGCTCAGAAATGGCTAAAAGAAGGTATTCATGATGCATTGTTCCCGATGATGTATTTTCAGGGAAATAATTTCTATCCTTTTGCATTGGATTGGAAAGAGAATTGTGGTAACCGCTGGATAATACCTGGTTTGGGCATTTATTTCCTCTCTCCCAACGAACAAAATTGGCCGTTGGACGAAATAGTCCGCCAACTTTATTTCACCCGTCAGATAAAACTAAACGGACAAGCCTACTTCCGCAATCGTTTTCTATTGAACAACACCAAAGGCATTTGGGACGAACTCCAAGAGAATTTCTATACCACTCCGGCATTGATTCCCCCAATGACCTGGATGGACAGCATCCCCCCATCCACTCCGGCCATGCCTTCCCTGCAACTGTTGCCGGACGGAAAAATGCACATGAGCTGGCAGATTTCCACAGATAACAACGGAGGTCTTGTCACCTATCATCTTTATGCCTCAGATACCTATCCAGTAGATATCACAGATGCCGGAAACTTACTGGAAACCTATCTCACCCATACGGAATACGAATATACCCCTATTTCACCTTGGCGACAAAAACGTTATTTTGCCGTAACTGCTGCCGACCGTTTCGGAAACGAAAGCGCTCCCTTGGAACTGAATGCAATTTCAGAAACAGACATGCCTTTACTAAATGACGGAGATATTCTCACCCTGCCTGAAATAAAAGAAGCAAAAACAGTGAAAATATTTACTGCTACCGGTGAAGAAATAAAATATTTTGTTTATGCACCCCAAATGTCCATAGCCTCATTACCTGGCGGATTCTATACAGTATATATCTTGAATAATGCAGGAGCACAAACCTTTGTCGGAACAATCGTAAAATAAAAAATGCAAACTGTTTCTTTGGTATGACACATTATGTCGTAGCAGATGCCCGGCTCTCAAAAAGTTTGTCTGCCGGGAATATCCATCTTTGTTGTTAAGTTATAATCTGATAAAACTTTACATACTGTTATTTTTCGTTTCCGCACTGCAATGTTTTTTGTCCCGTCACCGCATTATGCTGATATACAGCGATATATGGTGACGTAATTTTCTGTATCCCCACAAAGTGTTTTTTTCGTTTTTCCTTGCGGAAGCCAGCTCGTCAGATGCCAATTGTCATATTGGATACATAATCTTGATATATTTACGGCAGTATCCGTGCAAGAAGAGTGCACCATCTGTACCATCACTCAGGTGAACAGGCCCTGTCATTCGGGTGAAGAGCCGTTGTCACCTGTGTGAAACCGCCGCTTCACACAGGTGAAGCAATAAAGCCATAAAGCTGTTTTCATGGTAACATACTGCCGGCAAGGTACATCTGTTGGAATTTTGCCGCTATGGGTGCGATGATCGCAATGTTGTACATTGACCGCGATTACCTACCGTTTCGGGGCCTTTATAGATATTTTCACACCGGAACATACTGGTAATGAAGACGATGAAGTGACGGGGAAATTTTATATTTCACGTTAAATTAGGCTGTGTTTTCTTTTATAGTCTTTAAGATATTTGATATTAATAGAGGTGGTTGTACTATGCGTCTTTCTTTATGGCGTTATATTGATAAGGCATTGTAACATATAAATAATGTATGATATCAATGTCAGTTCGATATAAATATTAAATTTACTCGTCTAAAAAATAAGAGTATAGCAATAAATCTAAAACAGGAACGGCAATAATATGGAAACAGAATAAATCTCTTCTCCTCTTTTATTTTCATAAAACTCAAGGCTATAAGCAAAATAATAACTATTTTTGCACATTCAATTGAATAAAATATATAACTCATGAGCAATCAACGATACATGCAGCGCGGTGTGTCAGCATCCAAGGAAGATGTGCACAACGCCATTAAGAACATTGACAAAGGTATTTTTCCACAAGCTTTTTGTAAAATCATCCCCGATATTCTAGGCGGAGATCCTGAATATTGCAACATTATGCACGCTGATGGTGCAGGCACCAAATCATCACTGGCTTATTTGTATTGGAAAGAAACCGGCGATTTAAGCGTATGGAAAGGCATTGCACAAGATGCACTGATTATGAACATCGATGACTTGTTGTGTGTAGGTGCAGTAGATAATATTCTGGTTTCATCAACTATCGGCCGTAATAAGCTACTCGTTCCGGGTGAAGTAATTTCCGCTATCATCAACGGAACGGATGAACTGTTGGCCGAACTTCGCGAAATGGGTGTAGGCGTATACGCTACTGGAGGCGAGACTGCTGATGTAGGTGACTTGGTTCGTACCATCATCGTAGATTCTACCGTAACATGCCGCATGAAACGTACCGATGTCATTAACAATGCCAATATTCGCCCGGGTGACGTCATCATAGGTCTGGCATCTTACGGACAGGCTACTTATGAAAAAGAATACAACGGAGGCATGGGCAGCAATGGACTCACCAGCGCCCGCCACGACGTGTTCGCAAAATACTTGGCTGAGAAATATCCCGAAAGCTATGACAAGGCAGTACCTGAAGAACTAGTATACAGTGGCAATTTGAAGCTGACCGATACTGTAGAAGGAAGTCCGCTGGATGCAGGAAAGCTGGTACTCTCACCTACCCGTACCTATGCTCCGGTAGTGAAGAAATTACTGGATGCGCTCCGACCTGAAATTCACGGAATGGTTCACTGCTCAGGCGGTGCTCAAACCAAAGTCCTGCACTTTATAGGAAACAATTGCCGTGTAGTAAAGGACAACCTGTTCCCTGTCCCCCCTCTGTTCAAAACCATCAAGGAACAAAGCGGCACCGATTGGGAAGAAATGTACAAAGTATTTAATATGGGCCACCGCCTGGAAGTTTACCTCTCACCCGAACATGCCGAAGAGGTGATCGCCATCAGCAAGTCATTCAATATTGACGCGAAGATTGTGGGACGTATAGAAGAAAGTGACAAGAAGGAACTAATTATCAAAAGTGAGTTTGGAGAATTCAAATACTGACAAGCAATATTATAATAACGCTTCCAAGCATGCTACATTAAAAAAAAGATTTTTTTATGGCATGGGAGCAATAATATGCTCATTAGTTACAATTGATACAATACGCGAGTTGTATTTCATCTCTACCGCATGGGGTCATGAAACAACTTGGCATGACATACTATATATAGTAAGAAAAGTACTTGCCATACTTGGGTGGATATTACTCACTTGGTATGTCGCAAATAAATGTTTAGAAAAGAATGGCAGAAAACAATAATACATTACTTGAGAAATTAGACGGGTTAGTGGCTCGCTTTGAGGAAGTTTCCACCCTCATTACAGACCCTAATGTCATAGCTGACCAAAAACGTTATGTCAAGCTCACCAAGGAATACAAGGACTTGAATGACATCATGAAAGCCCGTAGAGAATATATACAATGCCTGAATGGACTGGAAGAGGCCAAACAAATCATGACTAACGAATCCGACCCGGAGATGAAAGAAATGGCACGCGAAGAGGCAAATCTCTGCGAAGTCCGCATTCCAGAACTGGAAGAGGAAATCAAACTGTTACTCGTTCCTGCGGATCCGCAAGATGACCGAAATGCCATTCTGGAGATACGCGGTGGTACGGGAGGTGATGAAGCCGCCATTTTTGCAGGTGACCTGTTCCGTATGTACTCCAAATACTGCGAGACAAAAGGTTGGAAACTGGAAGTATCCAGCGCCAATGAAGGAGCAGCAGGAGGTTTTAAGGAAATTATCTGCTCCGTAACCGGAGATAAAGTATATGGCACTCTGAAATATGAATCGGGCGTACATCGTGTGCAACGTGTACCAGCCACCGAAACCCAAGGACGTGTACATACTTCAGCCGCATCAGTCGCCGTTTTACCCGAAGCAGAGCCTTTTGATGTGGAAATCAACGAAGGGGAAATCAAGTGGGACACTTTCCGAAGCGGTGGTGCCGGCGGACAGAACGTAAATAAGGTGGAATCCGGAGTACGCCTGCGCTACAACTGGAAGAATCCCAACACCGGGATAGTAGAGGAAATCCTGATAGAATGTACCGAAACCCGTGACCAGCCGAAGAATAAAGAACGAGCCCTTTCTCGCCTGCGTACCTTTATATATGATAAAGAACACCAAAAGTACATTGACGACATTGCCAGCAAACGAAAAACAATGGTATCTACCGGAGACCGATCGGCAAAAATACGTACCTACAATTATCCACAAGGACGTATCACCGACCACCGCATCAACTATACCATTTACAATTTGGCCGCCTTTATGGATGGAGACATTCAAGACTGTATCGACCATTTGACTGTAGCCGAGAATGCAGAACGTTTGAAAGAGAGCGAATTATAATTAAAATATCGTAAACCATAAACTGTAAATATAATAATGAACAAGCAACAATTATTTGAAAATATCCAAAAGAAAAAATCATTCCTCTGTGTAGGGCTAGATACCGACATAAAGAAAATTCCCGAACATCTGTTAAAAGAAGAAGACCCGATTTTCGCCTTCAATAAAGCTATCATTGACGCTACTGCCCCTTATTGCATCGCCTATAAACCCAATCTGGCCTTTTATGAAAGCATGGGCGTAAAAGGATGGATCGCTTTCGAAAAGACTGTATCCTACATCAAGGAAAACTATCCCGACCAATTCATCATTGCCGATGCAAAACGTGGCGATATTGGAAACACTTCGGCTATGTATGCCCGCACATTCTTTGAAGAGCTGGACATTGACTCAGTCACCGTAGCTCCTTACATGGGTGAAGACAGCGTGACTCCCTTCCTGAGTTACGAAGGCAAATGGGTAATCCTGCTAGCACTTACCAGCAACAAGGGTTCCCACGACTTCCAGCTGACCGAAGACACCAACGGCAAACGCCTTTTCGAAAAAGTATTGCGCAAATCACAAGAATGGGCCAACGATGAAAACATGATGTATGTAGTAGGCGCCACACAAGGACGTGCTTTCGAAGACATCCGTAAAATTGTCCCCAACCACTTTCTGCTTGTACCTGGAATCGGTGCACAAGGAGGTTCTCTAGAGGAAGTCTGCAAATATGGCATGAATAGTACCTGTGGACTTATTGTTAATTCAAGCCGTGCCATTATCTATGCGGATAAAACTGAGAATTTTGCGACTGTAGCAGGACAAGAAGCTCAGAAAGTCCAGGCACAGATGGAGAAAATAATGTGCCAATAAAACAATGTGCTAATATGCAAATTATCAGGTAGATACATAGCGTAGTACATTGGTTTATTAGCATATCAGCACACTGAATAATCATTCCCCATGAGTGACCGAAAAATTATAAATGACCCCGTCTTCGGGTTTATCAACATCCCGAAGGGGTTACTATATGACATTGTATGTCACCCATTGCTGCAACGTCTTACCCGCATCAAGCAACTGGGCCTGTCCTCTGCTGTATATCCGGGAGCACAACATACCCGTTTCCAACACTCATTAGGTGCTTTCCACTTAATGAGTGAAACTATCAAACACCTTACCGCCAAAGGTAACTTCATCTTTGACAGCGAAGCGGAAGCCGTACAAGCTGCCATCCTGTTACACGACATCGGACACGGTCCCTTCTCCCATGTGCTGGAAAACACATTGGTAGGAGGTGTTTCACATGAAGAAATCTCCTTGATGCTGATGGAACGAATAAACAAGGACATGAAAGGTCAACTCAATCTTGCCATACAGATATTCAAAGATGAATATCCCAAGAAATTCCTGCACCAACTGGTCAGCGGCCAATTGGATATGGATCGTTTGGACTATTTGCGGCGTGACAGTTTCTATACCGGTGTATCCGAAGGCAATATCGGGTCCGCCCGCATCATCAAAATGCTTGATGTAAAAGACGATCACCTGGTAGTAGAGTCTAAAGGTATTTACTCCATCGAAAATTTCCTGATGTCCCGCCGCCTGATGTACTGGCAGGTATATCTGCACAAGACATCCGTTGCCAGTGAAAAAATGCTGATCAACACTCTGACACGAGCAAAGGAATTAGCTTTACGTGGCGTGGAGCTGTTCGCCTCACCCGCTTTAAGATTCTTTTTATACCACTCTATTGATAAAAAAGAATTTTATAACAGCCCGGATTGTCTTGAAAATTTTATTCAATTAGATGATAATGATATATGGACCGCACTGAAAGTTTGGAGCAATCACAGCGATGTGGTATTGTCCACTCTGAGCCGTGGAATGATTAACAGGAGACTATTCAAAGTAGAGGTGACCTCCTCTTCTATCACAAAAACGCGAAAAGAAGAAATTCTTTCGAGGATAAGTAAACAACTGAATATCAACAAAAAAGAAGCAAAATACTTCCTATCTATATCCAGTATAGAAAACAATATGTATAAAAAGGAGGATGACAGTATTGAAATCATCTATAAAGATGGCAGCACCTGTGATATAGCCAAGGCTTCAGATATGCTCAACATCTCTCTCCTCTCCCGAAAAGTCAAGAAATATTATATATGTTACCTGCGTTCCGAAAACGACGGACATTAAATAATTAGCGAATTGTACGGATATATAAAAAAAAAATGCGTAATTTGCATAATTAATGATGTGTTTACACTAACATGTAACACGCAAGTAACAAAACTGAAACATTTAGAACATAAAGAATTAGACAGTATTATGGAGTTCTCAGCTAAACAAATTGCGGAATACATCCAGGGAATTATTGTTGGCGATGAAAACGCAACTGTGCATACTTTTGCTAAAATAGAGGAAGGCGTGCCGGGAGCGATTTCTTTTCTTTCAAATCCTAAGTATACTCATTACATTTACGATACTCAGTCTACCATTGTGTTGGTAAACAAAGATTTCGTTCCCGAGCAAGAAGTAAAAGCTACCTTAATCAAGGTAGACAACGCCTACGAAAGCCTGGCTAAATTACTGACGCTCTATGAAATGAGCAAACCTAAAAAGACCGGTATAGATCCGCTGGCATACGTTGCCCCCACTGCGAAGTTGGGGAAGGATGTATATATCGCTCCGTTTGCCTGCGTAGGCGATGGTGCTGAGATTGGGGACAACACTTCCCTCCATCCGCACGCTACTGTAGGAAGTCATGCCAAAGTAGGTAATAATTGTACACTTTATCCACATGCCACTATCTATCACGACTGCTTGGTAGGAAACCACTGTACCCTGCATGCAGGCTGCGTAATCGGTGCTGATGGATTCGGATTCGCACCTTCTCCCGAAGGGTACGAAAAAATTCCACAAATAGGCATTGCCATCATAGAAGATAATGTGGAGATTGGTGCTAATACTTGCGTAGATCGTGCCACCATGGGTGCCACCATTGTACATAAAGGGGTGAAACTGGACAACCTGATCCAGATAGCACACAATGTGGAAGTAGGAAGCCACACTGTCATGGCATCACAGGTGGGTATTGCAGGTTCTACCAAAGTAGGTGAATGGTGTATGTTTGGCGGACAAGTAGGACTAGCCGGACATATTAAGATAGGTGACAAGGTAGGTATCGGCGCACAAGCAGGCGTTCCCGGCAACGTGAAATCCAACGAGCAAATTCTAGGCACTCCGGCCATCGACGCCAAGAATTTCATGAAATCATCGGCCGTATACAAAAAACTGCCCGAAATTTACACCACACTGAACGCCATGCAGAAAGAAATAGAAGAATTAAAAAAACAACTAAATAAATAAACCCCATGTTGAAACAGAAGACATTAAAAGGCAGTTTTTCTTTAAATGGAAAAGGCCTTCACACCGGAGTAAACTTGACGGTGACATTCAATCCTGCACCGGACAACCACGGGTATAAAATCCAACGAATTGATCTTGAAGGACAACCAATAATTGATGCCGTAGCAGAAAACGTAGGTGATACTACCCGCGGCACTGTGCTGATGAAAAACGGAATAAAAGTAAGTACAGTAGAACATGCTTTGGCAGCTCTTTATGCAGCTGGTATAGACAACTGCCTGATTCAGGTAAGCGGTCCCGAATTCCCTATTCTGGACGGCAGTGCTAAAGCGTATGTAGAAAATATACAGCGTGTAGGAATCGAAGAACAGAATGCTGTCAAGGATTACTATATTATAAAATCAAAAATCGAATTTAGGGACGAGGAAACCGGATCTTCCATCATTGTTCTTCCGGACGAAAATTTCAGTGTGAACGCACTGATCTCTTATCAGTCTAAAATACTGTCCAATCAGTTCGCCACACTGGAAGACATGGCTAAATTCCCCACCGAGGTAGCTTCCGCGCGTACCTTTGTATTCGTCCGCGAAATAGAACCATTGCTGGGTGCCGGACTGATCAAGGGAGGCGATCTGGACAACGCCATCGTAATTTACGAAAAAGAGATGAGCCAAGAAAATTATGACAAGCTGGCCGATGTCATGGGTGTTCCCCACATGGACGCCACCAAACTGGGCTATATCAATCATATCCCTCTGGTATGGGACAACGAACCGGCACGTCACAAGCTACTGGATATCATCGGTGACTTGGCACTGATAGGCAAGCCCATCAAAGGCCGTATCATCGCCACCCGTCCTGGGCACACCATTAATAACAAGTTTGCCCGCCAAATACGCAAAGAAATCAAACTTCACGAAATACAGGCCCCATCCTATAACTGCAATGAATCCCCCATCATGGACGTAAACCGCATTCGCGAGCTGCTCCCGCACCGTTATCCGTTCCAGTTGGTGGACAAAGTCGTTGCCATCGGCGCGAACCACATTGTCGGTGTGAAAAATGTAACAGCCAACGAACCTTTCTTCCAGGGACATTTTCCGCAGGAACCTGTCATGCCTGGTGTACTTCAAGTAGAGGCCATGGCACAATGCGGCGGTCTGCTTGTTTTGAACTCAGTGGATGAACCCGAAAGGTACTCCACCTACTTCATGAAGATAGACGGAGTGAAGTTCCGTCAGAAAGTAGTGCCGGGAGACACTTTATTGTTCCGTGTTGAATTGTTGGCTCCTATCCGCCGGGGCATCTCCACAATGAAAGGATATGTGTTTGTAGGCGAGAAAGTAGTCTGCGAAGCCGAGTTTATGGCACAAATAGTAAAAAATAAATAACCACTAAAAAAACAACATGATTAGTCCATTAGCATATATACATCCCGAGGCAAGAATTGGTGAGAATGTAGAAATCGGTCCTTTTGTGTTTATCGACAAGAATGTAGTTATCGGCGATAACAACACAATCATGCCTAACGCCAATATACTGTATGGCTCACGCATAGGGAACGGCAACACCATTTTTCCGGGAGCTGTTATAGGCGCTATTCCCCAGGATTTGAAATTCCGCGGTGAAGAAACGACTGCCGAAATAGGTGATAACAACACCATTCGCGAGAATGTAACCATCAATCGTGGTACAGCGGCTAAAGGCAAAACCATAGTGGGCAGTAACAACCTGTTGATGGAAGGGGTACACGTAGCACATGATGCCATCATAGGCAGCGGTTGCATCATAGGCAATGCCACCAAGATGGCAGGTGAAATTATCATTGATGATAACGCCATTATCAGCGGTGCCGTATTGATGCACCAATTCTGCCGGGTAGGCGGTTATGTAATGGTACAGGGCGGTTCACGTTTCAGCAAGGACATTCCTCCTTATATTATAGCAGGGCGCGAACCCATTGCCTACGCAGGAATCAATATCGTAGGACTCCGCCGCCGCGGATTCTCTAATGAACTAATAGAGAATATACACAACACCTATCGCATTATTTATCAAAATGGCATGAACGTTACCGATGCCTTGGAACAAGTACGCAAAGAAATACCTATGAGCAAAGAAATAGAATATATTATTTCTTTCATAGAAAATTCTCAAAGAGGTATCATCAGATAACAAAGTTTTTTATAACTTTACTGCACGAAAAAAAAGTTATATAGTATATACAGTAAAATATATGATTTACAGATTTACAATAATCTCTGACGAAGTCGATGATTTTATAAGAGAAATAAAGATAGACTCGGAAGCAACTTTCTTTGATTTGCACGAAGCAATATTGAAAGCGGCAGGATATAAAGATGACCAGATGACCTCTTTCTTCATTTGTGATGACGACTGGGAGAAAGATCAAGAAATCACACTGGAAGATATGGGAAGTAGTTCGGAAGAAGACAGCTACATCATGAGAGAAACCCGCTTGAGTGATTTGGTGGAAGACGAAAAGCAAAAATTGCTGTATGTATTCGACCCGCTGGCAGAACGAGTGTTTTTCATTGAACTATCGGAAATCATCACCGGCAAAGACCTTGACAAAGCAGTGTGTTCGCGCAAAGCCGGAGAAGCCCCGAAACAAACCGTCGACTTTGACGAAATGATGGCAAAAAGCAATAGCGGAAATCTGGATATAGACGAGAATTTTTATGGTGATCAAGACTTCGATATGGAAGACTTTGATCCCGAAGGATTTGATATGGGCGGTGCCTCCTCACCGGACCCTTATGAGCAAGAAAACTATTAATCTTAACGGGGGCGGACGTTAAACGTCTGCCCCTCTCTTTTTATAAACACCATGCCTGACACCCTTATCGTCCTTATCGGCCCTACCGGTGTAGGAAAGACCGAACTAAGCCTTTCCATTGCCGAACACTTCCGGACTTCCATTGTCTCGGCAGATTCACGCCAATTATATGCAGACCTGAAGATAGGAACTGCCGCCCCTACTCCCAAGCAACTGGCGCGTGTTCCTCATTACTTTGTCGGAACATTACAACTAACAGATTATTACAGCGCCGCACAATACGAAGCAGATGTGTTAGCACAACTGGAAATCCTGTACCAAAACCATGACACTGTAATACTGACCGGAGGTTCCATGATGTATATAGATGCCATCTGCAAAGGCATAGATGATATCCCCACTGTAGACAACGAAACACGCCAGCTGATGCTACACCGTTACGAACAAAAAGGACTGGACACTCTTTGCGCCGAACTAAAGCTGCTGGACCCCGAGTATTACAAAATAGTGGATCTGAAAAATCCCAAACGAGTAATACATGCATTGGAAATATGCTACATGACCGGAAAAACTTATACTTCTTTCCGTACCCGTACTCACAAGGAACGCCCTTTCCGCATCATCAAAATAGGATTAACCCGCGACCGCGAAGAATTGTATGACCGCATCAACCGCCGCGTGGACATCATGATGCAGGACGGCTTGTTGGAAGAAGCCCGGCAGGTATATCCTTTCCGGCATCTGAACTCGCTCAATACCGTAGGATACAAAGAAATATTCAAGTATCTGGATGGAGAATGGACATTGGAATTCGCTATCGGGAAAATCAAACAAAATTCCCGTATCTACTCTCGTAAACAGATGACCTGGTTCAAACGAGACAAAGACATCGTTTGGTTCCATCCCGACCAGCAAACAGAAATTATGCAATATATTCATTCAGTTAACCACTAATTACAATCATGAAAAAATTACTAACCTTCATCATGGCTTGCGTCATCAGCCTGGGTGTAACCGCCCAAATCTCGAAAGAAGCATTTGAGAAATGGCATCAAAACAAGTATTCCATGTTCATCCACTTCGGTCTTTATTCCGAACTGGGAGGCGTATGGGAAGGCAGCCCCGTCACCCGAGGATACAGTGAACAAATCCAGTCGTTTGCGGGAATCTTCAGTGATTGGTATGGAGATACCGCTCTGCGTTTCAATCCCACCCTGTTCGATGCAGACGCTATTGTGTCACTGGCCAAAGAAGCCGGTATGCGCTCCATCATCATTACCACCAAGCATCACGACGGTTTCTGTATGTTCCGTACAGCCACCACCGACTATAATTCATACGATGCCACCCCTGGCAAACGCGACTTTATAAAAGAGATGGCGGAAGCTTGCAAACGTGGCGGAATCAACTTCGGCATCTATTTCTCACTGATAGACTGGCATTTTCCACAAGCCTATCCCATCTCCAGCCATAACTGTGATTTCATCACCCCACAACACCATGAATTCACCAAAGCACAAGTTACCGAACTGTTGACCAACTACGGTCCCATTTCTGAACTTTGGTTTGACATGGGTTCCAACACTCCTGAACAAAGCAAAGAACTGTATCAACTAGTGCACAGATTGCAACCAGACTGTATGGTAAGCGGCCGGTTGGGCAACGATCAGTATGACTTCAGTGTCATGGCAGACAACACATATCCCGAAGGCTCTTTGCAGACCGCATGGCAAACAGCAGCTTCCATGTTCGATGAAACCTGGAGCTACCGTTCCTGGCAAAAAAGGGGGGACGTTCACACCAAAGCGATGGAAAAACTGCGCAGCCTGATCAATGTAGTTTCCCATGGTGGAAACTTCCTGCTGAACATCGGTCCCAAAGGCGACGGTTCCGTAGTACCCTTTGAAAGAGAAGTGCTGAAAGAAATCGGTATCTGGTTGAAGAAAAACGGTGAAGCCATTTATGGTACAGAAGCCTCTCCTTTCCGCGAGCAATTCGAATGGGGAACCATTACCCGCAAAGGCAATAACCTCTACCTCATCTTATCGGGCAACCGTCCTGCCGATGATAAAATCACTTTGAACATACCGGGATGCAAACTGCAAAAAGCAGACATTAAAGCGATTCAGAAAGGACAGGAGATGATCTTCACACTGCCCGCCGACGCATATGGAAAAGATATCCAAGTGATTTGCGCCACGTTCGACCAACCGGTGAAACCACAACCTATAGCTGCACAGCGCACTCCTAATTATAGTTATTCCTGTTTCGATTATTACAGCAACTACCGCAGTACGGTGAGCTATCAATGGAGCATCAACAAATCCAACCTCAACGCATTGGAATTTACCTATACTCCGCAGGAGAACGGTAAGGAATTACTGGTTGAAGTAGATGGAACACCTTACACAGTAACCCTTGACGCAAGCAAGGCACAGGCACTAAACCTATCTTCCAAGGCCGTATGGGGTCAGCGTTACTTCTGCGGGCCGGGCAGCGGATTGTTCGATGCTCCTGCCACCATCCATACTGATCCGGAAAAAGCACCGGTAAGAAAAGGACAATGGAAAGAAGTGAATGAGGAAAAAGCCATGTTCCCCAGCAATATTCTGGAAAGTTACTTCCTAATGCAGCAGGTAGAATCGCCCAAAGCACAAGATATTCTAGTAGATGTAGGTGCTGGAAACGGTATCGAAATCTATCTGAACGGCAAGTCTGTAATGAAACACCTCAACCCTTACCGCTGCAAGTTCCGTGAGGAAAAGGTGCTGCTACCACTTCAAAAAGGCAGTAACCAAATTGTGGTAAGAATATACAACCGCTTTGAAAAAGAAACAGGCTATCTGCTGCGCCCATCAGCGGAACAGGTTATCTACAAACAGAAATTCACTTTGCCGCAAGTGGCAAAAGGGAAAGTTCATACTGTTGTTGTAAAACAGAATAATCTGCCATCCATCCATAAGGACACAGAATTATCCAATCTGAATGTAAAGGCAAAATAAAACTCTGCAATAAATAAAAAGCGAAATGCCTCTCCCCGGATGTTTCTGTCATGAAATGTCCGGGGAAAGTTTTATATAAAGAAAACATCATTCTAGAATTTACTAATAACATTGACAGGTCACATGCATGAAAATCATAATATTCATAAAGTACCCTTCATACAGTCTGTTCCGATATTATGCTTTCTTTCTGTCTGCTTGATAATTCAAAATTACCCCCAGTACCATCAGTACAGAAAGTACAATCCATGCAACATTCAGAAAGATTCCTTTCCATTCCTGCCGGGTAATGAACTGTGAATACAAAGGTCGTATAATCGGAGCTTGAGGATGGTGGAGTTTACAGCGGGACCGATCAATGGCTTTCTGATAATCATCTAAATCAAAAATACAACGCTCATAACATACAACGGCTTGTCCTTTCTCATGCCTCACCGGAATAACCCATGCCTTAACTTCCCGCTCCTCATACTTATGACGGGGCAATGAATCGGTAAATGCAGGAGCTACAGAGAAATGATATTGCTTCTGTTCCTTACGATAGCGGTGTCTGCCCATACTTCGTGTCACCTCACGAGTGACAGTCACACTGCTCCTTCGGGCATAATCCACCTCCAGAGTATCGAAAGTAAAATACAGAGCATTATTCTCCAAATTATATAAATCGGTAACAGCATGATAACGCACCACTTCATCTGCCGAATGAAAAAGCCAGTTCTGTAAAGGAATATTAAAGGCCATACTGGCAGCCGCCATCAATATAAGAAAAGGAATTTTCCATCTTGAAGCAATGATAAAAGCCCCTCCGGCGAGAGTGAGTAACGGAGGTAAAGCATACGTCGTAATTTGTAACCAACCACCCGGATTAAAACCCAGGATAACGGTGAACAAAATTCCCACAAAAGAAGGAATGAAAAGTAACAGTAACAGCTTTACAACCCAATTTTTCATATTCAATATTAGTTTTATCCTGCCAAAGATAGCAATATAATTCTTGTTGTCTAAATCAAATTAGTAAATATTTTATCTATACAACAAGGCTAGGATTCATGAAACTGACAGGGAAAAAACAATAAGATAAGACCGATAAAAAAATCAGCTGTAAAGGAGGAAATTTCCACCCTTACAGCTGATAACTTTATCTAATCTTACTATTCAGACTTTCTTCCGCCTGTAACTACATCTCTGCAAACAAGGGGAAAATATTTATTCGGCAATCGTCACATTCGTCACCCTTTCCAGCCAGAAGCGGTTCCGGTTAGGATGGAACGGTTTGTATTCCGTATTCAACTTAATGGTGTTATTGCGGAAGACCAACCCATCGACAGACTTGGCATAAAGAATAGGAGCGTCGAAGGTTTCAAACTCATTGTCTTCAATCACAATGCCACCCTCGGGTCCGCCGTGGAAATATTGCTGCTGTCCCTTCAGGTCGGGAATCTCCGGATAGATGGAGATAACCGCATTGGTAAACTGGAACAGATTAGTCAGCGCGTTTACAAAACGGTTCTTACGGATAATGACATGACGGCAGGCACCGGTCTCAAACCAACCGTTGCAATCGCCGCAAAGCAGAATAGCAGCCCCCGAAGTATGGTCAAACAAGTTATTCTCGACGATAGTCTTGCGCGGGGTACTGAACAAAGAACCGCGTGCACGGTTATTACGGATCACATTGCCGGAAAACAAAACTTCAGGAGTCCATGTGAGGTTCTCTATTCCGAAACCACTTTGTTCATTAATTACCTGGTCTACCGGTTCCTGAAACGTAATCAGGAACTCTCGCGCGCCTTCGGTCTGTTCTTTGTCATAAGGACGGATAGAAATGATCTTATTCTGTTTTCCGACCAGTTCCATCGTATTCGAACGGATAAACTGCACCTCATCACCCGGGCATCCCCACTCGAATCCCCACGACTGACCATGCATATAGCGGCCCACCAAGGTACGGTCGTCCACCCGTTTCACCACTTTCAAATAAGTGCCATGTACATTGATGGCATCATCCATCATCCCCTCATACAACCCGTTGCAAGACACAATCTTACCCTTACAACCGGAAAAATGGGTCGC
>OHGU01000062.1_pt1 | contig 28784 bp, 19 predicted proteins | sample 1567871 | NCBI WGS metagenome assembly OHGU01 (sample SAMEA3879595, study PRJEB24766) | human gut metagenome | biome: human-associated habitat; feature: feces | place: USA | collected 1985/1987 | reverse complement strand
CCATTCTCGGTCAATGAAATTCCTATTTGCTTCATATCCAGCAACTCGTCTAATAAGAAATTGATGGACTGGTCGGGTAAGGAGGGATAACCCACAGCAGGACGTATCCCTTGATATTTTTCATTATGCAGGTCTTTTACGCTTAGATTTTCATCAGGTGCATACCCCCAAAGTTTTTTGCGTACATCTTCGTGTAGCTTTTCTGCAGTAGCTTCCGCCAGCCTGTCGGATAGCGTTTGTGCTAACATACGTTTATAGTCATCTTCTGCATAAAGTTGTTCCATCTCTGCATCTACCGTGGTGGCAAATGCTCCGATTTTATCTGTAATCCCCGAGGACAGAGGACGTACAAAATCACTCAGACATAGAAATGGGTCATCTTTTTTCAATTTTGCGGCTTGTTGGCGCAAAAGCGGGAAACGCTTGCCATTCAGCAGTAAATCATCTCCATCCGCATTAGCATCCATGATGTTGACCACTCCATGAGTTTGATACACTGCGTCCAGCTGGTTCAACATCCGGTTTGCCTCTTTGAAAAGCTGCATGGCTTCACTGGCTTTCAGACGATCTTCTTCCGTAAAACTAGTGAGCCACATGGCACGGCATGAATCACACCCATGTATGTCCGCGATGGCGGCAAATTTGGGCTGGAACCCCCATGCGTGGAAAAAATAAATCCAATTAATATATTCGCTGACTTCGTGAATCTTGTAATCTACAATCATCTTTTAAATCTTAATTCTTGTCCGCGATGGCTTTCATCTACTTTGTTGTCACTGTAAACCAAGTCACCATTGACGAATGTTTTTTCTACTCGTGAATGGAATTTTTGTCCTTCCATCGGACTCCATCCGCATTTGCTTAAAACGCAATCGGCTGTTACAGTCCATTCATGATCCGGATTTACTAGTACCAAGTCAGCTTGATAACCGGGGCGGAGGTAACCGCGTCTTTCAATATTATATAATTCGGCCGGTGCATGGCACATTTTTTGAACCAATTGTTCCATGCTTAATACGCCTTCGCGTACTAATTCCATGATGGCGACCAATGAGAACTGTATCATCGGCATACCCGATACGGCTTTCAATGCCCCACCTTCCTTTTCTTTCAGCAAATGAGGGGCATGGTCTGTACCTATTACATCTATGCGGTTGGTGGATAATGCTTTGCGCAAAGCATTCCGGTCTTCTAAAGTTTTGATGGACGGATTGCACTTGATATGTCCTTTCAATGCCTCATAATCTTTGTCATAGAAGTATAGATGTGACACGCAAGCTTCCGCAGTAATCTTTTTTTCACTCAGGGGGTTGTCTTCAAACAAATCCAGTTCTTGTGCGGTGCTGATGTGCAGGATGTGCAGGCGGGCATTGTTTTCTTTTGCCAGCCGGATGGCTAATGAGGAAGAATATACACATGCTTCCGCACTACGTATCTGTGGGTGGTATTTTATATCAGGATCTTCTCCATATTTTTCTTTGAAGGCTGTTGTATTGGCGCTGATTATAGATTGTTCCTCACAATGTGCTGCAATCAGTATCCCTGCATTGGCAAATACTTTTCTAAGTACTTCCATGCGGTCTACCAACATATTTCCCGTGCTGGCTCCCATAAATAATTTAACACCGCATACCCGGTTTTTATCTAGTGTGGGGAGTACATCCGCATTCGTATTGGTTGCTCCGAAATAGAATGAATAGTTTACGATGCTTTTGGTTGCCGCATCCGCAAACTTGGCATTCAAAGCTTCCAGGGTCGTAGTTTGCGGAGTGGTGTTGGGCATGTCCATAAAACTGGTGACGCCACCTGCTGCCGCCGCTGTGCTTTCAGTATGTATGTCGGCTTTATGAGTCAGTCCCGGGTCACGGAAGTGTACATGATCGTCTATTACTCCCGGCATCAGATAATAGCCTTTCGCATCTATTATTTCTCCACAAGGCTGGGAGGGAACTGTTTCTTCTGCCAGCACTTCAGCTATGACTTCATTTTCAATTACTATCGAACCGTGAAAGATCTTGCCTTCATTCACAATCCGTGCATTCTTTATCCATGTACGTTTCATACTGTTTTCTTTTGTGGGTATTTGCGGAACCAGCTACCCAGTTTTAATTGAATGACTCCTAGTACAGCTTCGCCGAAGATACTTCCGTTCATTTTTGAAGTACCTAATTCGCGATTGACAAAAATCACAGGAACTTCGGCTATCTTGAATCCGCACTTGTAAGCAGTGAACTTCATCTCAATCTGGAATGCATACCCCTTAAAACGGATGCCGTCCAGACCGATTGTTTCCAAGACTTCACGGCGATAGCATTTAAATCCGGCGGTAGTATCATGTATGGGTAATCCGGTGATAATCCGTACATATTTGGAGGCGAAGTAAGACATCAGCACACGCCCCATCGGCCAGTTCACTACATTCACACCACTGACATAGCGTGAACCGATAGCTACATCATAGCCTTCAACGGCACATTTGTTATACAGCCTTGGCAGGTCATTCGGATTATGACTGAAGTCAGCATCCATTTCAAATACAAAATCATATTGATGTTCTATCGCCCATTTGAATCCGGCAATGTAAGCAGTACCCAGCCCTAATTTACCTTTACGCTCAACCATGAAAAGACGGTCGGGGAATTCTGTTTGCAGTTTACGGACAATAGTTGCCGTGCCGTCTGGTGAGTTATCTTCAATAATCAATATGTGGAAGAATTTTTCCAGTCCGAATACAGCCCGGATAATGTTCTCTATATTTTCCTTTTCGTTATAGGTGGGTATAATAATAATACTATCGGATTTCTCCATACATTTTTTGTATTAGCTGAATAAATATCATACAAAAGTAACTATTATATTAACACTCCCGTCAGAATTTAATTTTATTAATTAAAAAAAGAGGATTACCCCTGCCTGGCGCACGGATAATCCCCCTATTTAACAGAATAGTTTAGAAATCTTTAGAATGCCACACCAAGGCGGAAACCGAAATTGTTTAATTTATCCATATCATAGTTAAATACGGTTCCCTTGTTAGTAGAGTAGCTGTAGAATGCTGCCAGATGGAAACCGATACTGTTTGTCCAAGGGTAGATATTCACACCGACTTCTGGTGATACATAGAAACCCCAAGTGTTGTCTTTCACTTCGTAAATGTAAAAGTCACTGGACATTTTGGTATAGTTGGCACCCAGCTTCAATCCGATATAAGGTTGGCATGCACCGTCACTGAAGCGATAGTGTGTTGCGAAACCGAAAGGCAACTGAAATACGGAATGTTGCTGGTCGGTTGTCAGGGCTGCCGAATTGCTGATTGGTAATGTCTGACGTGAAATATACTCATTGTTGGTATGATAATTGATGAAGGCACCGATTGACAAATCCGGTAGTACATAATATCCACCTTCGAAGTTCATACCCCAACCGCTTGCTTTGTTTGCAAAGTTATTGCTGATAGGAGCGTTGAACTGCCAGTCTACATTGAAATAGGTAAACGGAGTTACCTGTGCTTTTGCCGGCAGGGCAAAGGCTATGGCGATAGCGGCTACCGCCATCAGTCTGAGAGTTAAATATTTTATAGTTTTCATATTTCCTTTTTATTTTAAATGAATACTTGTTTCACTTACGTTTATTTTTTCAGATAAGGACTCTGAGTGAATGCCTGGTTGATGGCAGTAGTTGTACGGTTTACATTCAAACTGCCACTTCCGCCCAGCAACCCGCTGATGTATGCATTCCAGACAACAGTTAATTTCTCTTTTTGTCCTTCCGGAGCATTTTTTAAATTAATCATGTCGGCCAGCAATGAACCAGTGCTATAGCTGTAAGTGATAGGATAGGGATAGTACCATCCACCTCCCCAATTGCCGCCCCAGTATCCGGGATACCAATAACCGGGGTAATAGCCCCACCAAGGACCGTCATTGTAGTAGCCATGGAAATAGTAAGTACTTGCTACATAACTCACCTGTAGACCGAGGTCGGCGTCGTCTTTATCAACTGCGGTGTAGCCGGCAGCGTTCATCTTAGTCTTGAATGCATTGATGATGGTCTGTGCATTCTCGTCCTTCCAGTATTCAGGGTCTTTCTTGTCACCGATGATCAGGATGCTGTCAGGGATATAATAAGTACTGAAATCATTGAATTTAGTACTAGTGTCATGACTGGTGAATACCAGATACTCATTGTCCAATTTGTCCATGTCCGGGTCTTTCTCGCAAGATACCAAGGCAAAGACCGCCAGTAGGATAGGAATTAATTTTTTCATGTCAAGTTTTTGTTTAAGTTAATACTAATTGTTTTCGTCTAGTTTCTCTCATACAACGGCCAGCTTATGTTTTTGTTCACTAACAGTCTGTTCTTTAGTGAATTTTTTTGCTGCCGGGTTAATTAGAGTTTCTTTTTTAAAGTGTAATTTAGTTTAGAAACAGCTTTCTTGAAGTCCTTGCCAATCATTGTCAGTGCACTGTCACCCTCTGCCAAAAAGTTTGTCTTTTCGTGTCCCGGAGTAGCGGAAACTAATTGATAAACGATAGCGGTGCTGTCATTAGGAATACCAATAATAGTTACAACTGTACCACTGTCGGTAAATGCCTGGTTACCATCTTTTGTTCCTAAATAAGTGGTCGTCAGATTGTACGTTCCCAGTGAGTCTTGGCCTGCCTCCTGAAGCGTCAGTTGATAGTTGATTCCTTCGGCATCGGCAGCTGGCAGAATACCTTCATAGCTATATGTTTGTAATTCACCCAGTGTGCTGTCGTTCACAGCGAAAATAGAGTCACTTTCACTTTCGGCTATTATTTCAGCACTTTTGTTTCCTTTAGAGCCACAGGAAACAATCATGGCAGCCAAAGCTGCTGCAATAAATACTTTTTTCATTGTTAAGTCAGGTTTTTAATGGTTATTTGGGTACATAACATTTGTTATGCCCGTTTTGTTTTTAATAAGTTCTCTTTTCAGAAAAAAACAAGACCATGTTTAAAATGCATTAAACATGGTCTTTAATAAATGGGGCGTTGTATCTGGATAAGTCAGACTACCGTAGCCGTATGCCGTTCATACTTCTTCGAATCAGTGAGTTATAGATAATTTTTCCTTTTGATACTTGTTCTTCTGCTTGTGGCAGGTCGGGCATACTTCCTGTCGTAATATAAGCTATGGTGTTCTTCAATAAATACTCTTGGGTGTCTCCCAGTGGGTAGAGAGGGGAGATGAGGTTACGTTCGCTCAATGTGAAATCGGGGGTGATGCCATTTACATAGTTGGCTTGTCCTGCCGAGTTGAGAACGTATGCCACAACCGGCCATAAAATAAAGTTGTAACGCTCATCTTGGTATGGTTCCATGGCCACATTTTTGCCAACAGTCGTTTCACCTATTACCACTACATTTTCTGTGCCTATATATGGACGGAGACAATTTATGACAGCTTCTGAAGCCGATGCAGTAAATTTGCTTGTTAGTACATAAAGCTTGCTTAAATTCAAGTTTTCAGAAGCAAGTCCTGTGTTGAGGGGGAAATCAACTTTTTGCGGGTCACTGATATTATTATACAAAGTTGTGCAAAATACTTTCCCTAGATCTACTGCGGGTGCCAGATAACTTCCTAAATCTGTGGCACAACTCAGATAACCACCGGGATTGTATCGTAAGTCCAGAATAAAAGCATCGGGTGACTGCCCTTTGAACCGGGCGAATATCTGTTTCATTTGTTCCCTGTATTCTGTATCTGTTGCCTGGTTATTGGGGCCTGTACTGAATTCATTGTAGACCATATAGGCTATTTTTCTTCCGGATACTTCATATATGGTATCTATATAGAACGGATTCAATTCTACGGGGCGTGATGCCGCTACTTTGACTGTATCTGTTGCAATCCAGCTGGAATTGCCTTCCTCATCAAAAACCAAGCTTTCTCTGGCGAAAGTTGTATTGCCGCCTTCCATCAGATATCCGTAATTATTGTTGGTCAGTTCTTCTTTGCCAATGGCTGATATCCAGTTCCCTCGTTCCAATCCGGCTTCTGAGGCTGGTGAATTGGGCAGTACGAATAAAATACGGGCAAATACGTGTGATGAGATTCCGGTGGGATCGGTCATTAATTCAAAATCAAATCCGTAAGTAGAAGTACGTTGCAGGTAGGAACGTGCCGCATCGGAAGCGTCCTTTATTTCTATATACGAATACGGGTCTCCTTTTCCGTTTTGTGCCTTGGTATAAACCAATTTTTGCAGGAAGTTTTCCGGTTCGGCAAAATAGTCCGTTTCCTTTATTGCCGGAATACTGTCATACCACAAATAATGCTCTTTCATTATTTGCTCTATCCATAAATTCTCTCCAACTAATGCATAGTATTCCCCACTGCGGTCTTCGCCACATGAAGCCATTATAAATAAAGTGGTTAGAAGAAAAAAAGTGCTCCGTATATGCTTCATAATCTAATTCCTTTTTCGATCTGCAAAGCTAGGGATTTTATTTTAAAATAGGGATAAGGTTTGGAATAAATAATCCAAAAAACCTTTATATAAAAAAGAAATCCGCCGGTTAGGTCAAGCAGACTTCACGGCGGACGTTCTTAATTTTTTATTTCTTTTCAGATTTCCATTTGTCAGCATATTCATTCAGAATTCTGCGGATACTGAGTCCGATTTTGATATAATCTTTCTCGTTCAGGTTGGCAAGTGATACACGTACACTCCATTCGGGTCCGTCGAATCCGCCACCATTCAATACGACCAGTCCTGTTTCATTGGCAAGACGGAATACTACGTCCAATGGATTATAAGTTGTCTGCAGATGTTGTACGAATTCATCTCCGTAAAATTTTTTGGCCCATACCAGCATGTCTATCTCTGAATAATAACCAGCCCTTAGTGGATCGTCGGGGAGAATGAACCCTGTGTTGTCCCATAATGCTTTCAGACGGGTATGGATTAAATTAAGCATGGCATGACGATACGTGTTTTCTTTGTCCAGCAATGAAAAAGAAGCAAAGAGTGACATCTGCATTTGTTGTGGCAAGGACAGTCCTGCTGTATGGTTCAAGGCTACTTGACGGCTATCTGCCACCATACGGTCAATGAATTTAATGTTTTCTACTTGCATGCTCAAGCTGCCATAGCGTTTGGCTAGTTCGCTTTTTCGTTTGCGGGGCAGATTAGCAATCATTCTGTCGAATACATTTTTCTCATGTAAGGCAATTACAGCAAGGCGCCAACCGGTCGCTCCAAAATATTTGGAGAAAGAGTAGACACAAATTGTGTTCTGTGGCAAATCAGCCATCAGGCTGCGGAATCCAGGGACAAAAGTACCATATACATCATCTGTTATAATCATCAGATTGGGATTCCAGCGTGTTACTACGTCTTTCAGGGCATCTACACATTCTTTGCTTAACTGATAACTGGGTGGATTACTTGGATTGACAATAAACAAGGCTTTGTATTTCGTGTCTCGCAGTTTATTGATATCTTCCACTTTGTATTGCCAGGTATGAAGCCCTTCTTCATTTAGAGTATTTGCAGGAATATTGAGCACATCATAATCGTAACGTGTCAATTCGGGTATCTCAATATAGGGTGTAAAGATAGGAACCATCAATGCTATACTATCTCCTTTGTGTAGCAGGAAATTTTCTTCCAGCGAGTCAAATACATAGCACATCCCTGCTGTTCCGCCTTCGGTGGCGAATAAATCGAATTTACCTTGCGGGGGTTGCCCGTTGCACATTTCCTGATTCAGGTAATCCTGTACTAGAATTTCTGTATATTTCAAGATGCGGTCAGGCATGGGGTATTGGTCGCCTACAATACTTTCGGTCCATTCGTGTACTAGCTCGTCCGGATCGGCTGCATGTTCCATCAGCATATAATTATAGGTACGTTTCAATAGATCTGTCCCCGCATTTCCTTCATGCTTTTTCAGGTATTCCTCAAAACGTTGGGCTATGCCTGTTTTTTGAGGAATACCGGCAATGCCTTCGGGCATGTCCATGACCCGGCGACACTCTTCAATGCCAAAACCGCCCAAGGCAAAGAATGCTTCACGAGCCTCCGTTGCAATCCAGTTGGGATTACCTCTGCCTGCATTCAGCATGACGTGTGCCATTTTCTTCACACTTTCATCTGCCATTTCAATCAAACGGTTTTTTAATTCGAAGGGACTGATCTTTTCCAAATTCTTGTCCATTCGGGCAACGCTGCTTTTATCACTTAAATATTCCATAATGTATGAGTTTAGTTTTTTAGTTGATTAATAATACAATGACCACTCCCCATATGATGAGTAGTGTATTTCCTACGGCGTAGGTCACGGTGTATCCTAAAGAAGGTGTTTCGCTGCCTACTGCTTCTTGTATGGCGCCCAATGCAGCAGTGGTAGTACGGGCTCCTGCCGTGCATCCCAAAGAGAGGGCGGGATGGAACTTGAATACATATCTGGCTAGAATCAGCCCTAATAATAAAGGCAAGGAAGTAGCCAACGCACCTATGATAAATAACATAGGACCTACTTCTTTTAGTCCCTGTACAAAGCTGGGTCCTGCAGAAATGCCGACTACGGCGATGAACATATTCAAGCCTACATTATTCAGCACCCATAAAGAGGATTCCGGTATTTGTCCGAAGGTAGGGCGTTTGCTGCGCCACCAGCCAAATACTAATCCGGTTATCAGGGCCCCTCCACTAGTGCTTAGGCTAATAGGTACTCCGCCGATATGGATTGCAAGTGCCCCGATGATACCTCCTAGTAAAATGCCGAGTCCTACAAATGTCATATCTGTGGCATTGGTGGGGCGGTCTATATATCCTAGTTCTTTTGCAGCAGATTCCACCTCTTTTTTCAGACCGACCAATTCCAGAGTATCTCCACAGTCGATAGTGGTTTGTGCGAAAACAGGGATATCAATACCTGCCCGTTTGATACGGCGTATACTGACTCCATGCATAAAGCTTTGACGGCGTATGAAATCCAATTTTTGGTTGAAATATGGCTTTTTGTGTATCATGACAGGGAGTACTTCCACAGGGAAATCAAGCAGTTGGGGATCGACGATTTCTTCTCCAATCCAGTCTTCCTCACCAATGGCGAATTCTCTTCTTCCGCTCAGTACCACTTCGTCTCCTTTTTGTAATAATTGTCCGGGAATAATATCATTGACAATGGAAGATCCATGTCGCATTCTTTCAACAAACAATCTTTTCCCTTGTGAAATAAAATAGGATTCTAGCTGGTCAACGGTCTTGCCGTTGCCAAACCAATCGTTCTCTATGCGGTAAGCGCGAAAAACTACCGGACGGCGTGCTTGTTCAAATCCGGGCTCGTCTGCTTCGCTGGTACCCATTCGGGTTTCTAGCTCTTTGCAGGCGGCTTTCACTTTTTCTAATCCTCCCAACATTTTAGGACCTAAAGAAGAGAGGACCCAGGCAGAGCCTGCCGTACCGAAAATGTAAGTTACAGCGTATGCCACGGGAATGATATTAATCATATCACTTTTTTGGGAAGAGGATATGTTGAGTCCGTTTATGGTATCTTCTGCTACTCCTATGACGGCAGAGATAGTTTGTGCTCCGGCCAGTAACCCGGCTGTTTCACCGGCATTATATCCCATTAAGGTAGCTAATAACCAAGTGATAACCAAACAACCTACGCACATGAGTACGGCGAATCCTACTTGAGGTAAACCATCTTTTTTCAGTCCGCGAAAGAATTGTGGTCCCACTTTGTATCCGATGGCAAAAAGGAATAAAAGAAAAAACACGGATTTCACCGGTTCTTCTATTGTAATGTTAAGCTGTCCCACTAATACCCCTACTAGCAATACACTGGTGACGATTCCCAAACTGAATTGTTTTATTCTCATTTTTCCAATCCAGAAGCCTGCGGCGATTGTCAGAAAAATCGCCAGTTCTGAATGTTGTCTCAAAAGATGTATAATCCATTCCATATTTCACTTCTTATTATAATTGCTGTTTAAAACAGTGTGAGGGTAAAGAAGTTGAGTTAAAAAGCTCCAAATTGTGCTTAGTTCTAATATTTTTTATTTTATTTGCATAGAGATGATGCTTGACTTATGAAAATGAAGTTGTTTGTAAAATATATTTCTTTATTAATTCTCTTGTTTGTTGTTGGAGGATGTAAAGAAAAAATGGCTGACATGTATGTGACTAAGGTCACCGATTTGACAGGAGAGGAAGAACAAGTTTTGAAATTGGAATATGATCGTGATGGTAAAATTATAAAGTATGGAGATACCCCGGTAAGGTATGAGGGCGACCAGATAACCATCGGACAGATGGATTGTTTGAATACCGGCAATAAGCTTTGCAATGTTACGTTTCAAATAGGAAAAGGCAAGGCGAGGGAAAGTAGGGCCCGTTGTATATTGAAGGTAGAAGAGGAGGTTTATGAAGTTGATAAACAGACTGTCTATGATTATAAAGGAGATACTATTTTTATCAATTCTGATTATCGTGCTACTTCCGATTATCGTTTCTTGAGAAAAGTGCAAGGAAAATATGTTTTTGATCAATTGGGACGGTTGAAGGAAGTAATGACTGTTTTTACTGAAGCAAATGATAGTGTGTCTAGTTGTCATACTTATTATAATTATGATAATAACATTAACTATCAGGCGAATTTGAATTTACAGGCTTATGTGATTGATTATGATGGGGTGGATAGTTTCTTCTATTTTTTATTGAATCTTGGGCAGTTGAGGAATAGAACAGCCTTACCTAATGATATCGGATATTGTATGAATCATGGTTTAAGCACTTATAATGTGCATGCCAATTATCGTCTGGATGATGAGAATCCGGTCAGGATAGAAGTTTTATATAATTATACCAAACTTCTATCCCGAATAGATTTATCTTATAATCCTTTAAATTAATTCATCGGGAAGTATAAACAAGTCTACTTCATTGGCGCCTTGCTTTATCAAGTCTTTCTTATCTATTTGGTAAAGACGGATAAACTCATCATGACTGTCGCATAGTTCCTGGGCTTTGCGATAATATTCTATTGATTTTTCTGTTTCATTCAGGATATAATACACATGTCCTGCATTCATCCAGTCTTCCATAATGGGTTTGGGCTCGGATATCAGCAAGTCGTAATATTTCTTGGCTTGTTGATGGTTGCCGGTAATGAAGGAACACCATCCGATGGCGCGTCGGGCATTCTGTGGCTTTTTATCCAGATACTCCACTTTGAAGAAATAAGCCAGTGCTTCATCGTATCGTTCCAGTGCCATCAGGCATTGTCCTATTTGTAGCGTCAGATTCAGATTGTCAGGCTGTACTTGTTCCACCTTATTATAATATTCCAAAGCTTGTTGGTAGTTTCCTTCTTTTCTATAACATTGTGCCAAATGGCGGTTATTCCATGCGTTATCAGGGATCAGCAGATCTGATTGCAGGTAATAATCTATCGCTTTTTTATAGGAACCGATTTTCTGATAAATGAAACCTGCTTTCTGCCATAATTCGGCATTTTTACGATTGTATAATTCAATTGATTTATCATAGAGAATTCCGGCTTCTGCCAAGTCGTCGTGTGTGAATAGGTAATCTGCCAGTTTGTTGATATACTCTTTGTGTAACAAGGCTTGAGACAATGCTTCTTTATTCCATAAGTCCAGAGTGTCCTCAAAAATGTCATGTATTTCATGTCTTCTTGACCATAATTTGAAGAAACGGTAGAGGTCATGAATGTATTGCCGGCTCACGAATTCAGCGCAGGCTTTTGATTGTGACATCTCTTTTAAACGTTCTTTCAGTTCTTCAGAAGCTTCATGTTGTCCGTTCAATTGTTGCTGCATGAGATTTCTTTGGCTTTCCGGCATTTGTAACATGGTAAAACAAAAAGAGTATTTGTCGGAATTGCAGAATACATCCGAGTTCATCAAAATGTTGAGCAGAGAGATTTTTTGTTCGTCATTTCCGAGAGATAATTTGGCGATATCCTGATATTGGGGGTCAAAAGGATAGAACCAGTGAGAAATTTTGCGGAAAAACGGGAATTGTTTCAGCTGTGAAAAGGTACTCATATACACATCCGCCCCGGACATTTGCAGTTCACCTAATTCGCGCAATTTATCGGTAATGCCTGAACGGTCAATCCATTCTTCCCATTCCGGATTATGATCTTCGGCATCTTCATCCAGTCCTTCCAAATTAAGTTTGGGATTTTTCATCATTTCGGGAATGATTTCTTCACGCATTTTCTTGTCTATCTTTCGGGTTTCACGGGAAGATTGCAATAATTGAATCTGGATATGATGCAGGTTTTTGATGAACTCGGTATTTTCATTCAGTTCATTTATGCGCGACACGGCTTCAGGGTATTGAAGGATACGCTTTTCATAATAGTAGCATGTTAGTACGATCCCTGCAATAGCCCGCTGATTCAGCATGGTATCCTGATGGGTATAGGCGTTCAATAGAAACATGAACTTGCGGATGTCGAATATTTGCAACAGGCTCATGGTGACGGCGCTGACCATTATGGAAAGGTCGTTGACTTGGATCAATAGTGAGTTGAATAAAATTTGCGCTTCAGCATATTCCGATTCACTCCACCGGGTGGATACCCATATTTTTTCAAATAATTCGTCTACAGCTGTTTCGTGACGTTTTCTCATGGCATCCATTTCTTCATTTCTTTTGGCCTCGGTGGTATATATCAATGGGGCTGTAGCCATATCTTCTGTATATGCCTCCAATTGCATTTGTAATTCGGCATAGCTGTGGGGAGGGCTTTGGACAAAAGTGCGCATTGTGTCATAATAGGCTCCGTAATTTTGTGTTGCCTGTACGGCTATATGGATACGGTCGGTCAGTTCGTATGCCGTGCGCAACATTTTATGGTATATTTCTACCTTATTGGGATCTTTCATCCCTTTTGAAGTATATTGCAGCATCAGGTCGTATGACGTTTGCAGGGCTTCTAGCTCATTCTTTAATTGCCAGTCGGAAGTATGTGTGGCATATCCTGTCATTTGGAATAATGCTTCTTTTAACCGATATTGGTCTAATAGTTTTATGATTTCTTCGCGCATATTTTAAAGTTCTATTTGTATGTCTTTTATAAACAAATGCCGGCAGACTTCGGTTCTCGATTTATTTCAACCAAGTTGCCCGTTTCCATATATATTCCATCGGACCGTGAGAGTGATGATTCATCCACCAGCGGCAGAAAGAGAATTGCAAGATGAAGAAAACTATTCCTGCCAGGCAGCTGGCTGTGATACCAAACTGATTGTGCAATGCAAATCCCCAGTTGTAGTATAACATAGAACCTACTATACTTTGAGTGATATAATTGGTAAGGCTCATCTTTCCGTATGGCGTTATTTTCATTAATCCGTCGTGTAAGTTTGTCTTGTAAAAAGCGAAGACGACACCGGATACCAGAATCAGCATAAATGCAAAATTGGAAAGCGAGGTGATGATTAGTGAAAGAGGGGTCAGAATGGATTTATTTGTGATAAAGTCCGGTAGCATATTGCCCAATCCATATAAAGGGAAAAATGCGACGAGTGAGCCTGCAAGTACCTTGTTCCATACCTTCAAGTGCTCTTTCAAAAAAAGTCCCTTGCGCCCTATCAGCATACCGAGCAGGAAGAGGGCGGCTGTTTGGAATACCCGTCCGTGATCCCAGGCCCAGGCAAGGCTTGCCAACTGTCCTTCCCATAAATTGACACGGATGGTTTCCAGAAAATTACCATTGCTTTGCACTGCAAAAGTTGCATTCCAGAAGCTGCGGGTGGGGATGGCCGGAGTAACAAATTCCGGATCGAAGCAGGCACGTATTACATAATAAAGCGGCAATGGCTGGATTAATAGCAGACATGCCAATGCAAATATCCATTTGTCTTTCAGCCGGCAAGTCAGTGGCAGGATGAAACCTACTAAAGAATAAAGGACCAGCACTTCCGCTGTGAAAAAACTGGCATTGATATTACCTATCAGGAAAAGAAGAATTAACCGCCAACAAAAACGTAGACGGAAATCATTGCCCCGTAGGCGTTGGTTGTCATCTTGAATAAAAAAGCTAAAACCGAAAAGTAAAGCGAATATGGCGTATGCTTTTCCGCCGAACATGAAGAATAACCCGTTCCAAATGGCTTTGTCCGAGAAGTTCAGCCACGCACTTTGTCCGGCTGTATCGGGAAATGAGTAGAAATTAAAATGTTCGATAGAGTGCAGGATGATGATTCCCATCACTGCCAGTCCGCGTAGCACATCAGCTACATCTACACGTGCGTGTCCTTTCAATTTTGTGTTTATTGCTTTTGTTTCCATGGGGTTATATATTAGCGTACAAAAATAGGAAAATCTTGAATAGTTGGCAAAAAAAGGAGGAAGTAATCAGATATTTCTTTAATTTTGTCCCCATCTTAAAAAAAGATATGGATATTTCGGAATTGCAACGTATTTATGCCGGTCATCCTAACACTAAGGGACTGGCTGCGTTATTGGAAGATTCCTCGGTGAGGACTATTTTCCTGGGAGGATTATATGCTTCTGCAGCTGCTTTATTCGCTTCCTCCTTTCTTAGAGAGAATAAACAGACGTTTGTATTTGTATTGGGAGATTTGGAGGAGGCGGGTTACTTCTACCATGACCTGACGCAGATGAATGGGGATGAGCATATCTTGTTCTTTCCGTCTTCTTACCGTCGTGCCATTAAATACGGGCAGAAAGATGCAGCCAATGAAATTCTTCGTACGGAGGTGCTGAGCCGTTTGCAGAAAGGCGAGCCGCTGTGTGTGGTGACTTATCCCGAAGCGTTGGCAGAGAAAGTAGTATCGCAGGAAGAACTGAAGGATAAAACGTTGAAACTGGGTGTGGGTGAGCACGTGGATACGGAATTTATCACAGAAGTGCTGACCAGTTATGGATTCGAGCATGTGGATTACGTTTATGAACCGGGACAATATGCTGTGCGCGGTAGTATTATTGATGTTTTTTCTTTTGCTTCCGAGTATCCTTACCGTATTGACTTTTTTGGTGACGAGGTGGACAGTATCCGTACTTTCGAGGTGGAGAACCAGCTTTCGAAAGAGAAGAAACAAAGCATTGCCATTGTGCCCGAATTGACAAATGCTAGCGACAAGAACGGGGTATCTTTCTTCGAGTTCATTCCTCAAGAAACGGTTTTAGCGATGAAAGATTTTCTTTGGGTGCGTGAAAGAATACAGGTGGTACGGGATGAGGCGCTTTCACCTCAGGCACTTGCCGCTTATGAAGGTGAGAAGACGGAGTTGATGAGTCTGGAGTTGAAACTGATAGACGGAGCAGAATTTACAGTTCAGGCTTTGGAGTTTAAACGGATTGAGTTTGGTAACAAACCTACGGGAACTCCGCAGGCAACGTTGACTTTTGATACGACAGCCCAGCCCCTTTTTCATAAGAATTTTGATTTGGTAAGCGCTTCATTTACTGGCTATTTGGAACAAGGCTATACCTTATATATATGTACGGATAGTGAGAAGCAGGCAAAGCGTCTGAAAGATATCTTTGAGGAGCGTGGCGACCATATTACGTTTACTCCTGTCAACAAGACTTTGCATGAGGGATTTACGGATAATGTATTGAAAAGCTGCTTCTTTACGGATCATCAAATTTTTGACCGTTTTCATAAATACAATCTTCGTAGCGATAAAGCACGTGGCGGAAAGGTGGCATTGACCTTAAAAGAGCTGAGCCAGTTTGAACCAGGTGACTTTGTGGTACATATAGACCATGGGGTAGGCCGGTTTGGCGGTTTGGTGCGTATTCCGAACGGCAATACTACCCAAGAAGTGATTAAACTTACTTATCAGAATGAGGATGTGGTATTTGTTTCTATTCACTCCCTGCATAAAATTTCCAAATATAAGGGTAAGGAAGGGGAGTCTCCCCGTTTGAATAAATTGGGAACCGGTGCTTGGGAAAGGATGAAAGAGCGTACCAAGAGTAAAATCAAGGATATCGCCCGTGACCTTATTAAATTATATTCGCAACGTAAACAGGAAAAAGGATTCTCGTATAGTCCGGACAGTTTTTTGCAACATGAATTAGAGGCAAGCTTTATTTATGAGGATACCCCCGATCAGTTGAAGGCGACCCAAGATGCCAAAGCCGATATGGAGAGCGATCGTCCTATGGACCGTCTAGTGTGTGGTGATGTGGGATTCGGAAAGACCGAAGTAGCGATTCGTGCCGCTTTCAAAGCTGTGACAGATAACAAGCAGGTGGCTGTGCTGGTTCCCACTACGGTTTTAGCTTATCAGCACTTTCAGACTTTTAGCGAACGGTTGAAAGATTTTCCATGTAAGGTGGATTATTTGAGCCGCGCCCGCAGTACGAAAGATGTTTCCAGAATTGTGAAAGAACTGGCGGATGGAAAAATAAATATTTTGATCGGTACGCATAAAATCATAGGCAAAAGCATTAAATTCAAAGATTTAGGATTGCTGATCATTGATGAGGAACAGAAGTTCGGAGTCAGTGTGAAAGAGAAACTGCGTCAGATAAAAGTGAATGTGGACACACTCACCATGACCGCCACTCCCATTCCCCGTACTTTGCAGTTCTCTTTGATGGGCGCCCGTGATCTTTCTGTCATTCAGACTCCACCCCCCAACCGTTATCCTATTCAGACAGAGGTGCATACCTTTAATGAAGATATCATAACGGAAGCGATCAATTTTGAAATGAGCCGTAACGGACAGGTGTTCTTTGTCAATAACCGTATACAGAATCTGGTAGAGCTGGAAGCCATGATCAAGCGGAACATACCCGATTGCCGTGTATGCATTGGCCATGGACAGATGGAGCCTGAAAAGCTGGAAAAGATTATTTTCGACTTTGTGAACTATGACTATGACGTGCTGTTGGCAACCACTATTATAGAGAGTGGCATTGACATACCGAATGCCAATACGATTATCATCAACCAGGCGCAGAATTTTGGCTTGAGTGATTTGCACCAGATGCGTGGACGTGTGGGAAGAAGCAATAAAAAAGCATTCTGTTATTTGTTGGCGCCTCCGTTGACTTCACTGACTCCTGAGGCAAAACGTCGTCTTCAAGCCATTGAGAATTTCAGTGATCTGGGCAGTGGTATCCATATAGCCATGCAGGATTTGGATATCCGTGGAGCAGGAAATATGCTGGGGGCGGAGCAGAGTGGCTTCATTGCCGATTTGGGCTATGAAACTTATCAGAAGATATTGGCTGAAGCGGTGAAGGAATTGAAAGAGGATGAGTTTGCCGATCTTTATGCAGAGGAGTTGCAGGCAGCGGGAGAAGAGAAAATCAGTGGCGAGAACTTTGTAGATGAATGTCAGGTGGAAAGTGATTTGGAATTGCTTTTCCCTAATGAATATATCCCCAGCAGCAGCGAACGTATGTTGCTTTATCGTGAACTGGACGGATTGGAATTGGATAAGGATCTGCTCGCTTTCAAGGCACGGTTGGAGGACCGTTTCGGAAAGGTTCCTCCCGAAGGGCTGGAACTTCTGCGTATTGTACCTTTGCGCAGATTGGCTAAACGCTTGGGTGTGGAAAAAGTATTCTTGAAAGCCGGACGAATGACTTTATTCTTTATCAGTAATTTGGAAAGTCCTTATTATCAAAGTGCGGCTTTTGGCAAGGTGATTGATTACATGAGCAAGAATCCGCGTTACTGCAATTTGCGTGAGCAGAACGGCAAGCGTAGTATGGTAGTCAAGAATGTGGAAACGGTAGAGACTGCGGTAGGTATTCTGCAGGAGATGGTGAGTTTGTGATAAAAGATGTCTGTATTGGCGGATTTCTTTCGTAGAAGAGATGAACCAACCGATGGTTCGGCAGAAACCTGCATTGCTGTAGAGTAAGCAGGATATGTTAACGTAAAATTGAATATTAACTAAATAAATAGCTGATTTTTAATTAATTGTTTAACGGAATTGAATTCGGGGTGTTTTATATTAAAAAATAATATAAGACGCTCCTTTTTCTTTTAACTTATCTATATTTTAACTATCTTACTTCCAGTTTAAAAGCGGACACTGAGATTTTTACTCACATATTGTCTAATTTAAAAAACACTTGTTATGGAAGTGAAAAAAACACGAAGAGCCGACCTTGAAAAGGGCAAGTCCCGTTGGCTGTTCATGGGTTTCATTGTGACGCTGTCGTTTATGTTTGTTTCGTTCGAATGGACTGAACGTAATGTAACTTACACGATCAGTGATCTAGTCAGTGACCCGGATTTCTTTGAAGAATTAGTTCCTGTAACCTACAATCAGGATAAACCTCTGCCGCCACCGCCTCCGCCGGCTGCCGTCAATCCGGAAGAGCTCAATATAGTGGATAATAACTCGACGGAAACAGAAACCGATATTGCAGCTTCAGACCCTACGGATGCTCCGGTAATTATACCGACCCCTATTGAAGTACCCGAAGAAGTAGTGGATGAAAATGTGGAATTTGTGGTGGTGGAAGAAATGCCGGTATTTCGTAACGGTAATGCTGATTTGATGAGGTATCTGAGCGAAAACATCAAATATCCTACCGTCAGTGCCGAGCAGGGAGTTCAAGGTAAGGTTGTGGTACAGTTTATTGTGGGTGTTCATGGCGAGATTCTGAATCCGGTAGTGGTGAAGAGCGTGGATCCGTATCTGGACAAGGAAGCAATCCGCGTGATCAGTTCCATGCCAAAATGGAAGCCCGGCAAGCAAAGAGGAAAAGCAGTGAGGGTGAAATACACTGTTCCTGTAGTCTTCAGACTGCAAAGTTAAGATTTAATTAGTATGGATGGAGGAAGCGTAATCTCGGGAGAGGACGCTTCCTCTTTTTTTGTGTAGAATAAATAGGGAATATTTATGAAAACATGTAAGAAAAAGGGGCGTGAAAGGAAATAGTTAGTAATAAAATGCTTGCTATCTTATTATATTTGTTACCTTTGTGGGTCTTATAATATGAAAAACAATGAAAATAACAATTCTACAGAGAAATATAGAATGGGCCAATCCACAGGCTAATGTAGCAAGGGCCGACGAGGCAATAAGCTGTCTGCCGGATTCTGATTTGTTTGTTTTACCCGAAATGTTTTCCACCGGTTTTTGTACGCAACCCGAAGGAATTGCGGAGAGCGCCGACAGCGAAACACTTCACTGGATGAAGCGCAAGGCAGCCGAGCGGAATTGTGCTATTGCAGGCAGTGTAGCGGTATGTGAGAATGGAAATTATTATAATCGTTTTTACTTTGTCCATCCGGATGGAGCCGTGCAGCATTATGATAAGAAGCATTTGTTTACCTTTGGGGGTGAACACAAGCGTTTCACCGCCGGTACGGAGCGTGTGGTGGTGAACTTCCGTGGGGTACGTATCCTGTTGGAAGTATGTTATGACCTTCGCTTCCCTGTTTGGGCACGTAACCTGGGTGATTATGACATGATACTTTATGTGGCAAGCTGGCCCACTCCCCGTGTGGATGCCTGGAGCGCGCTGCTTCGGGCGCGGGCTATTGAGAACCAGTGCTATGTGGCCGGAGTGAACCGCATGGGAACTGATCCTGCCTGTGAATATTCGGGTGGCAGCGCCATCATCGATCCCTACGGAAAGACGATAGCCGAATGTCCGTGGAGCAGGGAAAGCGCGGTGTCGGCTGATATAGATATGGAGGCATTGCAGGCTTTCAGGAAGAAATTCCCGGTATTGGATGATGCAGACCCCTTTACATTGATATGAAACAATTAACAAAATAATAGATAATGGCTGAAAAGAAATTATTGTTGGGCGATGAGGCAATTGCCCTCGGAGCGATACATGCCGGCATATCGGGTGTATATGCCTATCCGGGTACACCGTCCACTGAAATCACAGAGTTTATCCAGAATAATCCTTTGGCAAAGGAAAGAAAATTGCACAGCACTTGGTGTACCAATGAAAAAACGGCCATGGAGGCTGCGCTGGGTATGTCATACGCGGGAAAGCGTGCTTTGGTATGTATGAAACATGTAGGTATGAATGTGGCTGCCGATGCGTTTGTCAATTCTGCCATAACCGGCGTGAACGGTGGGCTGGTGGTGCTGGCTGCCGATGATCCTTCCATGCATTCGTCACAGAACGAACAGGATTCACGCTTTTATGGAAAATTTGCTATGATTCCCATGCTGGAACCGTCTTCCCAACAAGAAGCATACGATATGATGGATTACGCATATACACTATCGGAAAAACTGAAGTTGCCGGTGCTGATGCGTGTGGTTACCCGTCTGGCACATTCGCGTGCCGGTGTGGAAGTAGCCGATATCCGTGAGGAAAATCAGTTGAATCCTGATCATGAACGTGCCCACTGGGTATTGCTGCCGGGTAATGCGCGTAAACAATATCTGGATTTAGTGAAAAAGCAGGAGAAACTGGAAGAAGCTTCCTCTAAATCTCCTTATAATTATCTGGAAGGGTTGAATCCCGAATATGATTATGAGTTCGGAGTGATAGCTTGCGGTATCGGTTATAATTATGTGAAAGAGGCAGATACGGATGGTTGCCATATTCCGGTATTGAAAGTTTCGCAGTATCCGTTGCCGGCTGACGAAATCAGGACGATGGCAGACCGTTGCGGATATGTTTTGGTAGTGGAAGATGGCCAGCCGTTTGTGGAAGAGCAGGTAAAAGCGATTCTTTCCTCAGACTATGAGATCAAGGGACGCCTGACCGAAACTTTGCCACGTACCGGTGAACTGACTCCGGATAATGTGGGCGAGGCAATCGGATGGGGAATCAAACGTCCGTTTGGTAAACCTCAGGTGGTGATGCCGCGTCCGCCTGCATTGTGTCAGGGATGTGGTCATCGGGATGTGTATGATGCATTGAACAAGGTGGCTGCGGAATATCCGGATGCACGCATTTTCGGTGATATCGGTTGCTATACATTAGGTGCGTTGCCCCCGTTCCGTGCTATCGACAGTTGTGTGGATATGGGTGCTTCCATAACCATGGCCAAAGGTGCTTCCGATGCGGGAGTATTTCCGGCCATTGCGGTTATCGGTGACTCTACATTCACTCATTCCGGTATGACCGGTCTGCTGGATGCGGTGAATGACCATGCCAATATCACGGTGGTGATTTCGGATAACCTGACTACCGCCATGACCGGTGGACAGGATTCTGCCGGTACGAACAAATTCGAGGCGATCTGCTTGGGATTAGGGGTAGAACCCGAACATGTGCGTGTGGTGGTTCCATTACCAAAGAATATGGAAGAAATCACCCGTACCATTCGTGAGGAAATAGAATATAAAGGGGTGTCTGTCATTATTCCGCGCAGAGAATGTATCCAGACATTGAATCGTAAACTAAGACAGAAAAAAGCAGATAAGGCATGAGAAAAGATATCATACTTTCGGGCGTAGGAGGACAGGGTATCCTGACTATCGCTACTATTATAGGAGAAGCTGCTACGGCAGAAGGCATCAATTTGAAGCAGGCTGAGGTACACGGTATGAGCCAGCGCGGAGGAGATGTACAGTCTAATCTGCGTCTATCCGACGAAACGATTTATTCGGATCTGATTGCTCAGGGTGAGGCGGATCTGATTATTTCCATGGAACCGATGGAGGCGTTGCGTTATCTGCCTTACTTGCAGGAAGAAGGTTGGGTGATTACTTCTGCTAATCCTTTCAAGAACATTCCCGACTATCCTGAAGAAGTGGATCTGATGAGAACTTTGGAAAGTCTTCCGCATGTGGTGAAGTTGGAAATAGAGGATATGGCAAAAGAAAACAGTATGCCTAAATGCGCGAATGTGATTCTGCTGGGCATGGCTGCGAAGTATATTGAGATCGTATCACCGGAACAGTTGCGTGAAAGCATAGGGCGTGTGTTTGCCGCAAAAGGTGAGAAGATTGTTGAAATGAATCAGAAGGCTTTTGATATAGGATTGAATGCGGTAAAGAACTGGTAATGCCATGAAGATATTTAGTGAAGAATTAGTGGAGAAGGCGGTGAAGGAACTGCACATCGCCAATCTTGCACAGGCTACTATCGGTGATGTGCTGCTGGTAGCCCAGTATCTGGAAAAGGAAACGGGGATTCCTTTTATCCGTATGGATCAGGGATCTCCCGGCCTTGCCGCCAATCGGATAGGGATTGAAGCGGAGAAAGCCGCTTTGGACAGGGGAGTCGGATCGCAATATCCGGCTGCCGCAGGAGTGCCCGAGTTGAAAAAGGAGGCTTCCCGTTTTGTAAAAGCTTTCTTGAATCTGGAAATCTCTCCGCGCGCTTGTGTGCCTACCACCGGGTCGGTGGCCGGTTCATTCGGCTCGTTCATAGCCTGTACGCAGCGTATTCCGGGGAAAGACAAGGTATTGTTCATTGATCCCGGATTTCCTATTCAGAAATCCCAGCTTCGCATTATCGGCGTGGAGTGGGAAGAATTTGATATCTATCATTATCGTGGACAGGCCTTGCGTGAGAAATTGGAAAGTTTCCTGAGTAAAGGCGATATAGCAGCGATTATCTATTCTAATCCGAATAATCCGGCATGGATTTGTCTGGAAGAGGAGGAGTTGCAGATAATCGGTGAACTGGCAACCCAATACGATGTGATTGTCATGGAAGACCTCGCTTATTTCTGCATGGATTTCCGTCGGGATATGGGACATCCTTTCGAACCGCCCTATCCGCCTACTGTGGCAATATATACGGATAATTATATCCTGATGCTTTCTTCTTCCAAGATATTCAGTTATGCCGGACAGCGTATGGCATTGGCATGTATCAGCGACAAACTGTTCGACCGCCAGTTCCCTGCATTAGCAGAACGGTATAAAGATGCAGGGGTATTCGGTCCTACACTGATTGCTTCCATCCTTTATATGATTACTTCGGGATGTACGGCTTCCACTCAGTATGCATACGCTGAAATGCTCCGTCTGTCTACCGAAGGTAAAATCAATTTTGTGGAAGATACCCGCGAATATGCCCGTCGTGCGGAACGCATGAAGAAAATATTTACCGACAATGGTTTCCATATCGTATATGACTATGATGCTACCCAGGTGGTGGGAGATGGTTTCTTCTTTACCATTGGTTACGGAAATATGACAGGGGGTGAATTGCTCCGGGAGTTATTGTATTATGGAGTAAGCAGCATCTCGCTTTCTACTACCGGTAGCGAGCAGGAAGGTGTCCGCGCCTGTACTTCCAGAATGCGTGAGGAACTTTATCCGGTGATGGAAGAACGCATGAGAGCTTTTCATGAAGATCATTGAAAATAATGTGCTAATAGGATAATGTGCCGATTGTCATACGGTGTGTTTGTGCACCAGTACATTGGCTAATTAGCACATTGAAAAATTATTTATTATGATTTGGAACAAAAATAAAGAGTGCATGAGCCGGGACGAAATGAGCGCTCTGCAGGGAAAACGCCTGAACAAGTTGGTGAACCTGGTTTATCATAATGTCCCTTTTTATCGTAACAAGATGCAGGAGATGGATTTATCTCCGGATGATATTCAGACTATTGAAGACATTGTAAAACTTCCTTTTACTACCAAACAGGATTTACGTGATAATTATCCTTATGGACTTCAGGCTGCTCCTGCTTCGGAAATTGTACGTGTACACGCTTCTTCGGGCACAACCGGGAATCCTACCATTGTGGGATATACACGTCGTGACTTGTCCGTATGGTCCGAAGTAATGTCGCGTTGTCTTTCGGCCTATGGGGTTACTCGTAATGATACTTTTTCTGTCAGTTATGGTTATGGATTATTCACTGGTGGGCTGGGTGCACATTATGGTGTGGAGAATCTGGGGGCGACTGTTATCCCGGCTTCTACCGGAAATACGGAAAAGCATGTTCGTCTGATTCGTGACTTGGGTATAACCGGTATTGCCTGTACTCCTTCTTATGCTCTTTATTTAGCAGAAGTGGTGGAACGTATGGGGCTTACCAAGAAAGATATCGGCCTCCGTATAGGAGCCTTTGGAGCCGAGCCATGGACGGAGAGTATGCGTAAGGAAATAGAAGAGCGGCTGGGCTTGAAAGGCTACAATATTTATGGATTGAGTGAAATTATGGGCCCTGGTGTTTCCTATGAATGCCAGGAACAACATGGTTCGCATATCAATGAGGATCATTTTTATCCTGAAATCATTAACCCTGAAACGCTGGAACGTCTTCCGAATGGAGAAGTGGGAGAATTGGTGTTTACTACTCTGACCAAGGAAGGTATGCCGTTATTGCGCTATCGTACGAAGGACTTGACTTCCCTGATGGAGGGTGAATGTCCGTGTGGAAGAACCAATATTCGTATGTCGGGTATTGTAGGCCGTAGTGACGATATGCTTATTATCCGTGGCATCAATGTATTCCCGTCTCAGGTGGAAAGTGTTATTCTGGATATGCCGCAGTTTGAACCTCAGTATATGCTGGTGGTGGATAGGAAGAATAATCTTGACTCTTTGCAGGTACAAGTGGAAGTCCGCAAAGACTTCTTCTCGGACGATATGGGACGTATGCTGGCAATGAAGAAGGCGCTGAGTGACAAATTGAAGAGCGTTCTTTCTATCAGTGCTGAAGTGAAGCTGATGGAGCCTAACAGTATTGCCCGTAGTGAAGGCAAGAGTAAACGTGTGATAGACAACCGAATTTTAAAATGAAAAAGTACGCAATATGACAATTAAGCAATTATCTGTTTTCCTGGAAAACAAGACCGGAAGGATAAATGACGTAACCAAGACATTGGCAAAGTATGATATCAATATGCATGCGTTCAGCATGGCGGAATCTACTGATTTTGGTATTCTTCGTTTGATTGTATCGGATGTGGAAAAAGCGGTGGAAGTACTTCGTGCCGAGAATTTTGCCGTGATGCTGACCGATGTGGTATGTATCAGTTGCCCGAATGTGGCTGGTTCTTTGGCTAAAGTTTTGGACTATCTGGCAGCAGAGAATATCTTTATTGAATATATGTATGCTTTTGCTCAGGGAGATACGGCACATGTGGTTATCCGTCCGTCTAATGTGGAGAGATGTGTGGAGATATTGAACAAATTTAATTGTAATGTTTTGACTAAGAACAGTCTGTAATGAATTTGACTTTGTGGGTATGAATGCATCACAAGTCTTTTTACCACAGGTTACTTGGGCTCACACGGGTGTTTAAGCTGAAAACTTTAAGATTGAACCTGTGCGAATCCGGGTAATCTGTGGCTGTTTTGATGGAACAGTCTATCAATAACAAAACCTGTTTGTTGGAGAATGCAGAATGTTATGAGCGTTCTTTGACAATGGGACACTCGAACCGATAAAAAATACCGAAGTATTGTACATGATTACATTGGATAATTTTGAGAACTTTGTTCCCTATAAAATATGGATGCGTGGGGAAGAGTATTATGAAACAGACGCTGTTTCCGAATTGGAAGAAATCTCACCCGGTGAATGGACTGCGACTGTAGAAGGAACAGACGATTATAATGTGGAGATATCTATGGATGGAAACGAGATAGAATCTTGGTACTGTGATTGTCCGTATGATGGAGAAATCTGCAAACATGTCGTAGCGACATTGTTGGCAATTCGCGACAATAGAAAAAAGGCGGGTAATAGTATTTTCTCGAAGATGAAAATCAAAGCGGAGGAAACCCCTGTTTTGGAGGAAATAAAAGAAGTGGGTAAGCAGCCTTGTCCGTCTTTGGTAGACATACAGCGACTGTTGTCTTTCATTGATCCGCAGGAACTCTCGAAATTTATCTGTGAGTATGCTTCAACGAATCTGGAATTTAAAACGGCACTTTCAAATCATTTCATAGCTAAGGAGCTATCTTTGTCATCAAAGGGAAAAGATTACAGAATTGAAATTCAAAAAGTTTTTAAAGGATCTGGTTACCATAAAAGGTCTCGTTATCACAATCGTTATGATAATTACGATCGTGACTGGAAAACTATTTTCAATCAGATGGACACTTTTTTGGAGAAAGCGGATTTCTTTTTGAATTTGGAAGCTATGGATAATTCTATTGCCATAGCTCTTCAAGTACTTCGTTTCATCGGTGAAAACTATGATGATGAACTTTTGTATGATGATGGTATTTCTTCTTCTGACTATTGTGAACAGGCAGGAGATTTGCTCCTGAAAGTGATTGAACATCCTAAAACCACTCAGGCACAAAAGATGGAGATACTTCAGGGCTTGCGTGAGATTGCTGAAATATCTATTTTTCGTGAATATGATCTTTATGATGTAGACGAATTGATGATGCAGATCAATCTTTCGATTCAACCGGCAGAAAAAGCGTTGGAATTGATTGATGAACTTCTTGAAGTAAGAAAGGGAACCTGTGATATCTATCAGTTAGTCATTCGTAAGGTCAATCTGTTGTTAGAACAGAATGAAGAACAAAAGGCGGATGATACGATTCGTCAATATCTTTATCTGACTGAAATACGAAGAATGGAGGTTGATAAATTGATTGCCCGTTGCCAATATGATGAAGCCATTTGTTTGCTGAATGACGGAATAGAAATAGCGGAAAGAGAAATGCATTCTGGCACTCTGGGTGAATGGCTGAAAATGAAATTGGATATTTATGAAATAACCCATAGGGTTTCTGAGGTAATTGATACATGTCGTCTGTTGTTTGTGGTGGGTAGTGATAAATTGATATATTACAGCAAACTTAAAACTCTGGTACCGAAAGAACAATGGAAAAGTTTTCTGGATAGGATGATGAAAGAAGCCGAGTTAAGTGACTATTTTTCTTTTGTCGGAAATGATAAGGCTGAAATTTATGTGAAAGAAAAGGATAATGACAGCTTGTTCTCTTTGCTGTCGTCAGTCCGATACAATCAGTTGGAAGCATTGATGAAATATGCCCATTATTTGAAGGACACTCATTCTGAGAAATTGATTGCTATATATACTTCTTTATTGAATGATTATGCTGAACGGAATCTGGGACGGGAGCATTATGAATTTATAGCACGGGTATTATCCTGCATACGTAAACTAAACGGTGGACAGGCTGTTGTGAAAAGCTTGGTGGCAGAGTTCCGGATAAAATACAAACGTCGTCCGGCAATGATGGAAGTGTTGGGGAAGTTTTAAAAATAGTTTATCAGAATCTTTTTTAAAATTAGAAAGCCGCCTCCTCCGAAGCGGCTTTCCGTTTTTCTATCAGAACAAACTCCAAGCAACTGTCAGTCCGGCCATTACAATGGCAACCATACTCATCAGTTTAATCAAAATGTTCAAACTGGGACCGGATGTATCTTTAAACGGGTCACCTACCGTGTCACCGGTAACCGTTGCTTTGTGAACTTCACTTCCTTTACCGCCGAAATTGCCTTCTTCTACATATTTCTTGGCGTTATCCCATGCGCCTCCTGCATTGGCCATGAAAATGGCAAGCACGAAACCGGAGGACAAACCACCAATCAGCAGACCGATGACTCCGGGAACTCCAAACACTAATCCTGTAGCAACCGGAGCGATGATAGCCAATAGAGACGGGAATACCATTTCACGTTGTGCTCCTTTGGTGGAGATTTGTACACAACGGGCATAGTCGGGTTCGGCTTCTCCAGTCAGAATTCCTTTTATTTCACGGAACTGGCGGCGTACTTCCTCTACCATGTGGGCTGCTGCACGACCCACTGCATTCATGGTCAGACCGCAGAACAGGAATGCCATCATACTGCCCAAAAACATGCCGCTTAGCACTTTAGGGTTCATCAGGGTTACATCGTAATAAAGCATGTAGTCAGTGAAACTGGCGTTATGAACATCTACGGTAATGCCGTTTGGTAATTCCAGAATGGTCTGCCCCAACCGGGTTAATCCGATACGGATTTCTTCTACATAGGATGCTAACAGAGCCAATCCGGTCAGAGCGGCAGAGCCGATAGCAAAACCTTTGCCGGTGGCAGCAGTTGTGTTACCCAACGAGTCGAGTGCGTCAGTGCGCCTGCGTACTTCTTTACCTAATCCGCTCATTTCGGCATTACCGCCGGCATTGTCTGCAATTGGTCCGTAAGCATCGGTAGCCAAGGTAATTCCCAATGTTGAGAGCATACCTACGGCAGCAATACCAATACCGTAAAGCCCCATGGAAATATTGGCGAAATCAAACCCGGAAGCAAGCCAATAGGATAAGATGATGCCTACTACTACTGCCAGTACCGGGATAGTGGTGGAAACCATACCTAGTCCGATACCGGAAATGATAACGGTAGCCGGACCTGTCTTTCCACTTTCGGCCAATCGTTGTGTAGGTTTATAAGATTGAGAAGTATAGTATTCGGTAGAGCGACCGATAACGATCCCTACTATTAATCCCACTACCACAGCAAAAGAGATGTTTACCCAGTTTTCCAGTCCCAAGGCCCAAAGAATAAGGAAAGTGGCAACAACAATCAGCACAGAACTTAAGTTGGTTCCTGTAGCTAATGAACCGAGTAGCTCTTTCATTCCTGCATCTTCTTTGGTACGGACAGCGAAAATACCGATGATGGAGAGTAAAATACCTACAGCTGCAATCAGCATAGGCGCAATGACCGCTTTAAACTGCATTACAGTATCATCCGAACCAATGAAGGCAGCTGCGCCTAAAGCGGCGGTAGCCAGGATAGAACCGCAATAAGACTCGTAGAGGTCGGCGCCCATTCCGGCTACGTCACCTACATTGTCACCCACATTATCGGCAATGGTGGCAGGATTACGGGGATCATCTTCCGGAATTCCGGCTTCCACTTTACCTACCAGGTCGGCACCTACATCGGCTGCCTTGGTATAGA